>Ga0308156_1000116_pt1 | contig 251208 bp, 222 predicted proteins | sample PhyAR2_FD_201041 | JGI IMG/M metagenome (GOLD analysis project Ga0308156, IMG submission 201041) | Phyllosphere microbial communities from UC Gill Tract Community Farm, Albany, California, United States - DLSL A.R2 | ecosystem: Host-associated > Plants > Phyllosphere > Unclassified | place...
GCGCGACCCCAAGACCATGTTGGCCCCGCGCGAACTTCGCGCCGTGCATCCGCTCGGCAAGTCGCCGGTGATCGAGGATGACGGGCTGGTGATCGCCGAGACCGGCGCGATCATCGAATATCTGGTGGGCAAAGGCGATGGCCGCCTGGGGCCGCCCGCGCACCGGGAGGCGATGCAGCGCTGGCGCTTCTGGCTGCATTATGCCGAAGGGTCGCTGATGCCGCCGTTGTTCGTCACGCTGGTGCTCAGCCGCATCCCGGTCATGGGCAAGGTGGCGATGAAGCGTTTCCAGCCGATGGTCGACCGCCATCTCGATTATGTCGAAAGCGAACTGGCGCGCTCGCCATGGTTCGCGGGCGATCAGATGACGGCCGCCGACATCATCATGAGCTTCCCGCTGGAAGCCGCCCGCTCGCGCGCCGGGCTGGACGAGCGCCGCCCGGCGAGCCTTGCCTGGCTGGAGCGTATCCACGCCCGCCCGGCCTATCAGGCGGCGCTCGCCAAGGGCGGACCCTATGCCTATGCGTAAGACATGAGGTCCGCCGATCAATGCCCCCCGATCTGGCGGAAGCTGTCGGGGGCGTCCTTCGGGGGCGTGCCCGACGGTGCATGGAGCGACGCCACATCGACCGGCTCGGGCGGGTCGAGCGGCCCTTCCCATTTCGCGATGACCGCACTCGCCACCGCATTGCCGATGACGTTGGTCGCTGAGCGGCCCATGTCGAGGAAATGGTCGACGGCCAGGATCAGCAGCAACCCCGCCTCCGGAATGTTGAACATCGGCATGGTCGCCGCGATGACCACCAATGAGGCGCGCGGCACGCCCGCAATCCCCTTCGACGTGACCATCAGGACCAGCAGCATCGTGATCTGCTGCCCGATCGACAGGTCAATGCCGTAGGCCTGGGCGATGAACAGCGACGCGAAGGTCATGTACATCATCGAGCCGTCGAGGTTGAACGAGTAGCCCAGCGGCAACACGAAGCTGGCGATGCGCGGCGGCACCCCGAACCGGTCCAGCCCCTCCAGGATACGCGGATAGGCGGCCTCCGACGAGGCGGTCGAGAAGGCGAGGATCAATGGCGCACGGATATGTGCGATCAGGTCGCGGATGCGCGGACCGATGAACAGCGCCGCGACGCCGAGCAGCACGCACCACAGCAGCAACAGGCCCAGATAGAAGCTGCCCATGAAGATGGCGAGCTTGCCGATCACCGACGGCCCCTGCTCGGTCAGCGTGCCCGCAACGGCGGCGAACACCGCGACCGGCGCGACCCGCATGACGTAATCCGTCACCTGCAACATCACCGCGACCAGCGCGTCGACCGCGCGGACCAGCGGCGCGGCGCGCTCGCCGACCGCCGTGATCGCGACGCCCAGGAACAGCGAACCGATGACGATCTGCAGCACCTCGTTGGTCGCCATCGCCTCGATCAGCGAGGCGGGAACGAGGTGGGTCACGAATTTCTGAAGGTCGAACCCGGCCTTCACCACCCCGCTATCGGCGGTGACGGCGGGCAGCGGCAGGTTCAGGCCGACGCCCGGATGCAGCAGGTTGACCAGCAACATGCCCAGGCTGAGCGAAACGAGACTGGCCGAGATGAACCAGGCCAGCGACCGCACCCCGATCCGCCCCAGCGCCTTGGTATCGCCCATCTGCGCGATTCCCGACACCAGGGTCGCGAAGACCAGAGGCGCGATGATCATCTTGATCAGGCGCAGGAACAGGCCGGTGACGATCGCGAAATAGCTGGCGATCGTCTTAAGTTGCGTGGTCGCCGCCGCGCTGCCGGCGTTCAACGACAGGTTGAGCGAGAGCCCCACGACCAGCCCCAGGACGAGGCCGATGAAGATGTACAAGGTCAGCCGCTTGGCCATGCATACCCCAAATTAAAATCCACGGGCGAGCCAAGGGCATTGCGGCGCTCAGGTCAAGAATTCTATCGTCACCGTCATGCACACCCCGTTGTCCCGCCGCGCCATGATCGCGGCCGCCGCCCTGCCGTTCCTCGTCCGGCCGGGGCTGCTGCGCGCCGCGGAGCCGGACCTGTCGGGGCTGTCCGACATGACGCGCGGGGCGGTGCCGATCGGCCCGGAGGAGCGCGCGGGGCGGCTGGCGCGGGCGCAGGGCTTGATGAAGGCGAACGGGATCGGGGCGATCCTGATCGAGCCCGGCTCGACCATGGTCTATTTCACCGGCGTCCAATGGTGGCGCAGCGAGCGGCTGACGGCCGTTATCATTCCTGTCGAGGGACAGCCGTGCATCGTCACGCCTTTTTTCGAGGAACCCTCGGTCCGTGAGACGCTGGCCGTGCCCGCCGAGATACGGGTGTGGCAGGAGGATCAGAACCCGCTGGCCGTGGTCGCAGGGTTCCTGCGCGACCGCAAATTGGCGAACCGGCCGGTCGGGATCGAGGAGACGGCGCGCTTCTTCGCCTTTGACGGGCTGCAACAGGCGTTGCCCGGCGTCCGGCTGGTATCGGCCAATCCGGTCGTGCGCGGGTGCCGGATGGTGAAGACAGCCCCAGAGATCGCGCTGATGCAGTTGGCGACCGACGTGACGATGGCCGCCTATCGATGGGTCTACCCTCGTGTCGAGGCGGGGATGACCGGCGCGGAGGTCGGCGCGCTGATGACGGCGGCGACGCGCAAGCTGGGCGGCAGCCCGGAATTCAGCATGGCGCTGATCGGCGAAGCCTCGGCCTATCCGCATGGCAGCAAGCAGGTTCACCGGGTGGCCGACGGACAGGTCGTGCTCATGGACTGCGGCTGCACGGTCGAGGGTTACCAGTCCGACGTCTCGCGCAGCTGGGTGCATGGCGCCCCGAGTGCCGAGCAGCGCAAAGTCTGGGACACGGTGGCGAAGGGCCAACAGGTCGCCCTCGCCGCCGCAAGGATCGGGGCACCGGCGGGCAGCATCGACGATGCGGTGCGGCGTTTCTATGAAAGCCAGGGATATGGTCCCGGCTATCGCCTGCCGGGCCTGTCGCACCGGACCGGGCACGGCATCGGCATGGACGGGCATGAGCCGGTCAACCTTGTCCGCGGCGAGGCGACGCCGTTGGCAACGGGCATGTGCTTTTCCGACGAGCCGGGGCTCTATCTGCCGGGCAAGTTCGGCATTCGGATCGAGGACTGCTTCCATATGACGGAGGCGGGGCCGGTTTGGTTCTCGACGCCGCCGCGCCGCATCGAGGCTCCGATCGGATGAGGTTCGGACCGGCCCGGGACGGATCTATGTCGGCTTCGGTTTCTTCCTCCCTCGCCCCTCGCAGAGGGGAGAGGGTTGCGCAAACTTAGTTTTTGCGCAGCAAAGACTTAGTCGGAGCTGGGTGAGGGGTGGGCGCGCAAGGCGCGTGCGAGCCTTGGGCTCGCTCAACCCCTCACCCAAGCTGCGCTAGCCAGCAAGGCTGGCAAGCTCCGCTAACCCTCTCCCTATCCAGGGAAGAGGGATAAGACGAGATGCCCCTCAACCTCTCGACCGACGACTTGCCGGGCGGGTTGCGAAAGGTCGCAGCGGTGGCATGGGCGGGCTGATGCTGGGCGTCGGGCTGGGCGTGGCGGCGGTCTGCCATCTCTGGTGGCGTAAATCGGCACCGCCGACCGATGCGATGGACCGCCCCGAACGCGCGGGCGCTTGAGCGCGCGCGAAACCTCGCCTAAGCCCGCGTCCATGACCTCGACCAACGACATCCGCCGCGGCTTTCTCGACTATTTCGGTTCGCAAGGGCACCAGATCGTGCCCTCCGCGCCGCTCGTGCCGCAGAACGACCCGACGCTGATGTTCGTGAATGCGGGCATGGTGCCGTTCAAGAACGTGTTCACCGGCCTGGAATCGCGGCCCTATTCCACCGCCACCAGCTCGCAGAAATGCGTGCGCGCCGGCGGCAAGCATAACGATCTTGACAATGTCGGCTATACCGCGCGGCACCATACCTTCTTTGAAATGCTGGGCAATTTCTCGTTCGGCGACTATTTCAAGGAACAGGCGATCACCCATGCCTGGACCCTACTGACCAAGGTCTGGGGCATCAATCCCGACAAGCTGACCGCCACCGTCTATCACACCGATGACGAGGCGTTCGACCTGTGGAAGAAGATTGCGGGCCTGCCCGAGCACAGGATCATCCGCATCCCGACCAAGGACAATTTCTGGGCGATGGGCGAGAATGGGCCATGCGGTCCGTGCTCCGAAATCTTCTACGATCACGGCGACCATATCTATGGCGGTCCTCCCGGCAGCCCGGAGGAGGACGGCGACCGATTCGTCGAGATCTGGAACCTGGTCTTCATGCAGTTCGAGCAGGAAGCCAATGAGATCGTCGGCGAACTGCCCAAGAAGTCGATCGACACCGGCATGGGCCTGGAGCGGATCGCCGCCGTCCTGCAGGGCGTGCACGACAATTACGACACCGACACCTTCAAGGCGCTGATCGCCGCCTCGTGCGAGCTGACGCATACCAAGGCCGAGGATGGCCAGAAGGCGTCGCATCGCGTCATCGCCGACCATCTGCGTTCGGCGGGTTTCCTGGTCGCGGACGGCGTGCTGCCCGCCAATGAGGGTCGCGGCTATGTCCTGCGCCGCATCATGCGCCGGGCGATGCGTCATGCGCATCTGCTGGGGGCCAAGGAGCCGTTGATGCACCGTCTGGTCCCGGCGCTGGTCGCCGAGATGGGTGCGGCTTATCCCGAGCTGGTCCGTGCGCAGCCGCTGATCGAGGCGACTTTGAAGCAGGAGGAGACGCGCTTCCGCCAGACGCTGGACAGAGGGCTTAAGCTTCTTGACGAGGCCATCGGCGACATTGAGGAAGTTACAACGCGATTTGAGGACGAAAATCATACCACAATTACTGTTCGCGAGTTGCCAGGTGCTGTAGCGTTTAAGCTCTATGATACGTATGGATTTCCATATGATCTGACAGAGGATGCGCTTCGTGGGATCGGCTACACCGTAGACCGCGCGGGCTTCGATGCCGCCATGGCCGAGCAGAAGCGGGCCGCACGCGCCGCCTGGAAGGGCTCGGGCGCAAAGGCGTCGGATGACGTCTGGTTCGACATCGCCGAAGAGACGGGCTCCACCGAGTTTCTGGGCTATGCCTCCGATACCGGCGAAGGCGAGGTTCTGGCGCTGGTCAAGGACGGCGCGCGGGTCGACAGCGCGGCCGCTGGTGAGAGTGTCGCGATCATCGTCAACCAGACTCCCTTCTATGGCGAGAGCGGCGGCCAGGTCGGCGACAGCGGCACCATCTCCAGCGATACCGGGCTGACGGCGGTCGTCACCGACACCTCCAAGCAGCTCGGTCGCGTGTTCGTCCACAATGCCGAGATCCGGGAGGGCGGCATCAAGGTCGGCGACAGCGTGAAGCTGGCGATCGACACCACCCGCCGCGCCGCGATCCGCGCCAACCATTCCGCGACGCACCTGCTGCACGAGGCGCTGCGCCAGCGGCTGGGCACCCATGTCGCGCAGAAGGGCTCGCTGGTCGCGCCGGAGCGCCTGCGCTTCGACTTCTCGCAGCCGGTCGGCATGACCGCCGACGACATTGCCGAGGTCGAGGCGAAGGTGAACGAGCAGGTGCGCGGCAACGGCCCGGTCGTCACCCGGTTGATGACGCCAGACGAAGCGATCGAAATGGGCGCGATGGCGCTGTTCGGTGAGAAGTACGGCGACGAGGTCCGCGTCGTGTCGATGGGCGAGGATGCCGACGGCACCTACTCGCTCGAACTCTGCGGCGGCACCCACGTCAACGCGCTGGGCGAGATCGGCGTGTTCAAGATCGTGTCGGAAGGCGCGGTGTCGAGCGGCGTGCGCCGTGTCGAGGCGCTGACCGGCGAAGGCGCACGGGCCTATCTGTCGCACCGGGACGACATGCTGAAGGCCGCTGCGGCGACCCTCAAGACCACGCCGGACGAGGTGCCCGCGCGCATCGCCGCGCTGGTCGAGGATCGCCGCCGCCTGGAGCGTGAACTGGCCGAGGCCAAGAAGGCACTCGCCATGGGCGGCGGAGCCGGTGGCGCGGCCGCCGGGCCGGAGCAGATCGGCGACGTGGCCTTTATCGGCCAGGTGCTCGACGGCTTCGAGGCCAAGGGGCTGCGCGGCGCGGTGGACGATGCCAAGCAGCGCCTGGGCGGATCGGGCGTCGCGGTGATGGTCGCGGTCAATGACGGCCGCGCCTCGGTGGCGGTTGGGGTGACCGACGATCTGACCGCCAGGCACAATGCCGTCGAACTGTTGCGCAAGGCGGTGGCGGCGCTGGGCGGGCAGGGCGGCGGCGGCCGTCCCGACATGGCGCAGGGCGGCGGCCCCGACGGTACCAAGGGTGCCGAGGCGCTTCAGGCGGTACGGGACGCGATCGCGGGGTAATTTCACCAGCCAGGGGGAGAGTGGCGATGCGCAGGGGATGGACTACGGCCTTCTTGATGGGGGCCATGCTTCTCTTGCCGTCGCCGCTCATGGCGCAATCGGCAGCGCCGCAGACCCCCACTCCGCCCGGCACGACCGGCGAGACGGTCGTCGTGACGGCCCGACCCCAGGCTACCGAGCGGGAGGTGCGCGATCAGGTCATCGGTGTCACCGGGCGGCCGAAGTCGGGCATGCCGCTCATGCGGTTTCGCGCGCCGGTCTGCATCGGCACCGCCGGGCTGCCCGTCGCGGCCAGCGAGGAAATCCTTCGCCGCATGATGGTGACGGTCGAGTCGCTGGGCATGAAAATGGCCCCCGATGGCTGCACACCCAATATCCTGGTCCTGTTCGCCGATGATCCGCAGCAACAGCTCTTGGCGTTGCGCGACCGTTCTCCCCAGATATTCGGGGACCTGTCCCGCCCGGCCGTCAGCCGCATCGTGAAGGGGGCGGGACCTGTCTATGCCTGGAACGCCGCCATGCGCGTGTCGCGCGACGGCGATCTGGTGCTGCAACAGGACAGCCCCACCGCGAACTGGCCCGAGATGAAGGTCGGCGCGGCGTCACGGCTTTTGAGCCCGATCCGCCAGGACATCGCCGCCTCGGTGGTGGTCATCAAGCGTCAGGCCCTGCTGAACAAGACACTGGGTCAGATTGCCGATTACGCCGTGATGCGGACCATGGCCGCCACCAAGCCCGTGGAGGGGATGACGTCTGCGACGATCCTGACCCTGTTCGACACCGATGCGGTCGCTCCTGCGGAACTGACGGCGTTCGACCGGGGATTGCTGAACGGACTCTATGGCAGCCGCCCCCATGCCCGAGGGGTGCAGCAGGTATCGGAGATGACGCGCGCCATCCGCGAGGAAACCGCAGGCAAATGATCCGGCAGTGCCGGGCAATGTCACCTTGTATCGGCAAGGCGCAGGGCATCGTGCCGGCCGTCACGCCCCGCGGCGATGGGATTTCGGCCGTCCAGTCGCTGTTCGACGATAGCGCCCCGCCCGAAGAGCCGCGGGCGTTCGACTGGGGCTATCCGCGCGGCCATTGCACGGGGCACGGAAATCGATCGCCGATGTTTCAAGATGCCGCGATGGCGCGTTTCATCGAAGACGAATGGATCGCCGGAGACGAGACACCGTGAAACCCCCAAGCGGACGCCGCGACCTGACCGCCGGGCCGATCGGCAAGACCCTGCTGCTGTTCGCGCTGCCGACCCTGGGGTCGAGCGTGCTGCAATCGCTGAACGGATCGATCAACGCGATCTGGATCGGCCAGTTTCTGGGCGAGCGGGCGCTGGCGGCGACGACCAACGCCAATATCATCATGTTCCTGCTCGTCGCGGCGACCTTCGGCTTCGGCATGGCGGCGACCATCCTGATCGGTCAGGCGATGGGGCGGCGCGATGTGGAGGCGGTGCGGCGGGTGCTGGGGTCGGCACTGGGATTGTTCGCGGTGATCTCGACCGCGACCGTCGGGATCGGCTGGCTGGCCGCACCTGCCATCCTGCGCGCGCTGGCGACCCCGGCGGAGGTGTTTCCACTGGCGCTTGCCTATCTGCGGGTGATCTTCGTCGCGATGCCGCCGGGCTTCATCTCTGTGTTGCTGACCATGGCGCTGCGCGGCGTGGGCGATTCGATCACGCCGCTGAAGTTCATGGCGCTGGGGTCGGTCCTCGACGTGGCGCTCAACCCGGTCTTCATCCTGGGGCTGGGGCCGATCCCGGCGCTTGGGATAGAGGGATCGGCGATCGCGACATTGATCGCCAATACCGGATCGCTGCTGGCGCTCGTCACCTATCTCTATGCCAAGGATCTGGTCATCCGGCTGCGCGGTGCGGAGTGGCGCTATCTGCTGCCCACCGTCGAGCTGCTCAAGACCATCGTGGTCAAGGGGTTTCCCATGGGGCTCCAGATGCTGGTCGTCTCCACCTCGGCGCTGGCGATGATGGGGCTGGTCAACCGGCACGGCACCTCGACGACCGCGGCTTACGGCGCGGCGAACCAGCTATGGACCTATATCCAGATGCCCGCCATGGCGGTGGGCGCGGCGGTCAGTGCCATGGCGGCGCAGAATATCGGTGCAGGGGAGTGGGACCGGGTCGACCGGATCACCCGTGCCGGGCTTCGCATGAACCTGTTGCTGACCGGCGTGCTGGTGCTCGCGGTGACTTTGCTCGACCGGCATGTCCTGTGGCTGTTCCTGGGCAACGAGCAGAATGCGATCGGCATCGCGGCCAAGATCAACCTGATCGGCGGCTGGAGCTTCATGCTGTTCGGTGTGTCGATGGTGCTGGCGGCGACCGTGCGCGCCAATGGCGCGGTGGTCGGGCCGCTCGTCATCCTGGCGATTGCAATGTTCCCGGTGCGCTTTGGTCTCGCCAACCTGCTGGAGCCGAGCCTGGGCGCGGATGCGATCTGGTGGAGCTTTCCGGCCGGATCGCTCGCCTCGATGCTGATGACCATCGGTTATTACCGGCATGGCGGTTGGCGGAAGGGGCGGATGGCGCCGACCGCGGGCAAGGAAGAGTGCGAGGAACAGGCGCTGGCCGAGGGACAGCCGACCAACAAGGCGATGCCGGTCGGGTAAGACAGAAAAGCTCCTCCCCTGCAAGGGGAGGGGGACCATCCCAAGGCTGGTGGAGGGGTATCCCCGCTGGCGGTGACACCCCTCCGTCAGGGCTGCGCCGTGCCACCTCCCCTTACAGGGGAGGAATAGTCACGCGGCGGGCGCAATCACTTCGATAATGCCCGCTGCGATCTTTGCCGTCACCGGCGTACGCGCCAGCACCTCGCCATCGATCGAAATGGGCAGCGGCGGGATGGTGGTGAGCTTGATCTCGCGCCCCCGGAAATCGCGAACCTTTTCCTTGCGATAGTCGCTGCGCAGGATGCTCGCGGCCCAATTGACGATCAGGCGGCGTTTCACGTGGCCGCACACCGCCTGGACCACGATCTCGCCCGAGTCGACGGCGGCGGCGTCCACCAGTTCGGTGCCGCCATGATAGGGGCCGTTGGAGATGCGCACCTCGACGACGCGCAGCCGCTCGCGCGTCCCATTCTGCTCGACGATCAGGGTGAAGGGGCGGAAGCGCAGGAACTGATAGGCGGCCCAGGCCAGATAGCCCAGCCGACCACCCACGCGCTTCAGGCCGTGCGGGACCGTCTCGGCGATCTTGGGACTGATCCCCATCGCGGCGCAATTGGCGTAATAGTCATTGTCGATCATGCCCAGATCGATGCGGCGCGGGCGACCGTTGCGGATCACCTCGACCGCGCCCTCGATCGTCAGCGGAATGCCGAGCGAGCGGGCGAAGCTGTTCGCGGTGCCGAGCGGCAGGACGCCCAGCATCACGTCATGCCCGACCATCAGGTCGACCAGCCCGCTGATCGTGCCGTCACCGCCGCCCAGGATCAACAGGTCGGGCTTGTCCGCCAGCAACTCGCGGACGGTCGGTTCCAGATCCTTCGGGTCCTCCACCGCGCGGGCGTCGACCGGAAAGGGGAGGTCGGACATCGCCGCACAGGCCTGCTGAAATAGGGCTTGTCCGCGCCGCGACTTGGCGTTCACCACCATCGCTGCCGATCGAATTTCTCGCAACCGTCAATTCCTTTCGCCCCCGGAACGCTTTGCACGCAACGCTTGGCAAGCGCGGTCCGATCCCGCAAAAGCCCATTTGATGACTGCATCTTATCCCGCGCTTCGCCTCCGTCGTACCCGCGCCTCGCAGTGGAGCCGTCGGCTTCATGCGGAAACGGTGCTGACCCCGGCCGATCTGATCTGGCCGCTGTTCGTGACCGAGGGGCAGGGCGTGGAGGAACCGATCGCCAGCCTGCCCGGCGTGTCGCGCTGGTCGCTGGACGGGATCGTCGCGCGCGCGAAGGAAGCCGCCGATCTGGGCATTCCCTGCCTGGCGCTGTTCCCCAACACGCCCTCGCACCTGCGCACCGATGACGGCCGCGAGGCGATGAACCCCGACAATCTGATGTGTCGGGCGATTCGCGCGATCAAGGACGCGGTGCCCGATATCGGCGTGCTGACCGATGTCGCGCTCGATCCCTATACCACGCACGGCCATGACGGGCTGGTCGATGCGGCGGGTTATGTCGTGAACGACGACACCGCCAATGCGCTGGTCGAGCAGGCGCTGACGCAGGCGCGCGCGGGTTCGGACGTCATCGCGCCATCGGACATGATGGACGGGCGGATCGGCATGATCCGCGCCGCGCTGGAGGCCGAAGGCTTCGTCAACGTCCAGATCATGGCCTATGCCGCCAAATATGCGAGTGCCTTTTACGGGCCGTTCCGCGACGCGGTGAACACGCGCGGTCTGCTGAAGGGCGACAAGCGCACCTATCAGATGGATCATGCCAATGCCGAGGAAGCGCTGCGCGAAGTGGCGCTCGACCTGGCCGAGGGTGCTGACAGCGTCATGGTGAAGCCGGGCCTGCCCTATCTCGACATCATCCGCCGGGTGAAGGACGAGTTCCGCGTGCCGACCTTCGCCTATCAGGTCTCGGGTGAGTACGCGATGATCGAGACGGCGGTGGCGGCGGGTGCGGCCGACCGTGACGCGATGGTGCTGGAGACGCTGATGGCGTTCAAGCGCGCCGGATGCTCGGGGGTGCTGACCTATCACGCCGCCCATGCCGCACGATTGCTGAACGCCTGACCCTGTTCCCGGTGGCACGCCGTATCCCGGATCTGGCGGTGCGTGCGCTGTTCGTGGCGACGATCCTGACCGGATCGTTCCTGCTGTTTCTGGTCCAGCCGCTGGTTGCGCGTATGGCGCTACCCCGGCTGGGCGGGGCGCCCGCCGTCTGGAACTCGGCGATGTTCGTCTATCAGGCGCTGTTGCTGGGCGGCTATGCCTATGCCCACGCACTGGGACGGTGGCGGCCCAGGGTGCAGGCGGGGGTGCATATCCTGGTGCTGGCGGCGGCGGCCTTGTGGTTGCCGATCGGGTTGATGGCGGTGGACCTGCCGCCCGATGCCGAACCGGCGCTGTGGGTGCCATGGCTGCTTGGCCTGTCGATCGGGCCACTGTTCCTTGCCGTGTCGGCGCAGGCCCCGCTGATCCAACGCTGGTTCGCGCTGGCCCAGCCGGGGCGTAATCCGTACGCACTTTATGCGGCGTCCAATCTGGGCAGTTTCGCCGGGCTGATCGCCTATCCGCTGCTGGTCGAACCGGCGATGACGCTTCATGGTCAGAGCCGGTTGTGGAGCCTGGGCTATGGCCTGCTCGCGCTGCTGGTCGTGGCGTGTGCGATGCGACTCCCGGCGTCGCACGACCCGGCGGCAGACCCTGCACCAGGTTCGGCCGCGCCGGGATGGCGGCGCATCGGTTATTGGGTCGCGCTGGCGGCGGTGCCCTCGGGACTGGTGCTGGCGACCTCGACCTATATCACGACCGATATCGTCGCGATGCCGCTGCTGTGGGTGTTGCCGCTGGGGCTGTATCTGGCGAGCTTCATCATCGCCTTCGCCACCCGGCGGGGCGGGGCGGATACGCTGACCCGAATCGCGCCGGTGACGCTCCTGCTGTTCGGCGGAGTCATCATGGGCGGTTATCCCGAGCGGCCCTATTCCAATGTCGTCGTCGCATTGCTGCTGCTGTTCATGGTGTCGGTGGCGCTGCACACCGCCCTGTACCGCGCGCGGCCTGCGGTCGATCGGCTCACCGGCTTTTACCTGTGGATGGCGGTCGGTGGTGCGCTGGGCGGCGTGTTCGCGGGCATTCTGGCGCCGGTGCTGTTCGACTGGACGTACGAATATCCGCTGCTGATCCTGGCGGCGGGGATGCTGATCCCGCAGCAATTCATCCTGCCGGCGATCCGCGACCTTTGGTGGCGGCATCCGCGCGCGATGCTGGTTGCGCTGGCGGGGATGATCGGCCTGGTTCTTGCGTTGCGGCTGGTCGGGCCTGCGGCGTGGTTCGGCGAGGAGCGGCAGGGGACAGTGTTCCTGGTCATCGCCGCGCTGGGGTTCCTGACCATCGGGGCGCGCACCGGTTTCGTGCTGCTGCTGGGCGGCGCGCTGGTGCTGTTCGGCGGTTATCGCGCGCTGTCGTTGTCGATGGAGCGAGACGCCCGGATGCGCAGCTATTTCGGCGTCTATACCGTGCGCGACGGAGCGGGTTATCGCGAACTGGACCATGGCTCGACCGTCCACGGCATCCAGCTTCGCGGCTCGGAGGCGCGGGAGCGGACGCCGACCACCTATTATGCGCCCTATTCGGGGGTCGGGCGCGCCATGCGCGCCGCGCCGATGCTCTATGGCCCGGCGGCGCGAATCGGTGTGGTCGGGCTGGGGACGGGAACGCTCGCCTGCTATGCCCGGCCAGGCCAGAGCTGGCGCTTCTACGAGATCGATCCGGTCATCGTCCGCATCGCGCGCGATACCGGCCAGTTCAGCTATCTGCGCCGCTGCCAGCCCGATCCCGTCATCCGCATCGGCGACGCCCGCATCCGCCTCGCCGCCGAAGCCCCCGCCAGCCTGGACCTGCTGGCGCTCGATGCCTTTTCCTCCGACGCGGTTCCGGCGCATCTGCTGACCCGCGAGGCGTTCGCCACCTATGCGCGGGTCCTGTCACCCCGTGGGCTGCTGCTCGTCCATATCTCCAACCGCTTCGTCGATCTGGAGCCGCTGGTCGCCGCCGCCGCGCGCGAGGGGGGCTGGGCGATTGCGCGGATGAGTTATGTGCCGACCGATCTGGATCGCGAGGCGCAGGCGACCGCCTCGGTCTGGCTGGCGCTGTCGCGGGATGCGCGCGTGCTGAAGACGCTGGAGGCGCAAGGCGGCGACTGGGTCCCGGCGGTGGCGCCAGCGGGTCTTGCGGCCTGGACCGACGATTATTCCAGCATCCTGCCCTTTATCCGCCAGTTCTGACGGGGTCAGGCGGCGGGCAGGCTGTCGCTGATCGCCTTGATCTGCGCCGCCTGCCGCGTGACCGCCGCCGATGCCCGCTCCCGCAGCGCGGTCAGCGTGGGATAATCCGGCTCCAGCGCGGCGGCCCGCTGGATGGCGCGATCGTCGATCTCGGTCAGCAGCGACGAGGCCCGCGCGCGGATTTCGTCCAGCGTCGCCAGTTCGGTCTGCGCGGTCAGCCATGCCTCGCTGCCCACCGCCGCGCCCCGCGCCCTGGCGGCGTCGGTGCGTGCCTGGTCATGCGCCTTGGTGAACTCCTCTTCGACGGCGGTCAGGCGGCGGGTCATCTCCGCGATCTGCGTATCCAGCGCCAGATCGGGGCGAAGCACGACCGGCTTTACGGCGGGTTCGGCGAAACCCTGTTTCTCGACCGGCCGAACCGCCAGCGAAGGATAGGGCGTCGTGTCGCGATCCCGTGCACATCCGGCCAGGATCAGGCCAACAAGAAGGACACAAGCGCGCAGGTGAGAGGCGCGCAGGGCGAATGGGGCAGGGCGATAGGGGGTCATCGCGATCTTCCTAACCGCAACAGGGGTGCCGGACCAAATGCAGGAAAGCCCGTCCGGGTCCGGTTCCACAAAAAATGTGGATAACCTTCGCAAAGGGGTTGCCAAGATTCCGAAGCGCTTCTATCAGCCCACCTCCACAGCGCGCCCGTAGCTCAGCTGGATAGAGCATCAGACTACGAATCTGAGGGTCGGACGTTCGAATCGTTCCGGGCGCGCCAGTGGATCAAAATCAGGTCTCGACAGGGACCCCATGCGCGCCCGTAGCTCAGCTGGATAGAGCATCAGACTACGAATCTGAGGGTCGGACGTTCGAATCGTTCCGGGCGCGCCATTTCTTCCACCATCATCTGCACCATGGGCTTCGGCCCCGACCGCAGCCGGGTCCTTTCCCGTCTTCAGCGCCAGCCCAGCGCAGGCGCGATGTGGCGCAGGATGTTCTCGATCACATGCGCATTGTAATCGACGCCCAGCTGGTTGGGCACGGTCAGCAGCAGCGTGTCGGCCTCCGCGATCGCTTCGTCGGCGCGCAGCTGTTCGATCAGCTTTTCCGGTTCGGCCGCATAGGACCTGCCGAAGACCGCGCGCATATTGTCGATGATGCCGACCTGATCCTGACTGTCGTCGCGGCCGAAATAGGCGCGGTCCTGATCGGTGGTCAGCGCAAAGATCGAGCGAGAGACGGAGACGCGTGGGCTATGGCCATGCCCCGCCGTCGCCCAGGCTTCGCGATAGGCGCGGATCTGTCTGGCCTGCTGGACATGGAAGGGCTCCCCGCTTTCGTCTGCCTTCAGGGTCGAGCTTTGCAGGTTCATGCCCTGCTGGGCGGCCCAGATCGCGGTGGCGTTGGAGGCGGAACCCCACCAGATGCGGTCGCGCAGCCCGGCCGAATGCGGCTCCAGCCGCAGCAGGCCCGGCGGATTGGGGAACATCGGGCGGGGATTGGGCTTGGCGAAACCCTGGCCCTTCAGCAGGTGCAGGAACACCTCGGCATGGCGGCGGCCCATATCGGCGTCCGTCTCGCCCTGCGCGGGGCCATAGCCGAAATGCCGCCAGCCATCGATGACCTGTTCGGGCGACCCGCGGCTGATGCCGAGTTGCAGGCGCCCGCCGCTGATCAGGTCGGCCGATCCGGCATCCTCGACCATGTAGAACGGGTTTTCGTATCGCATGTCGATCACGCCGGTCCCGATCTCGATCCGGCTGGTCCGCGCGCCCACGGCGGCAAGCAGCGGAAAGGGGGAGGCGAGCTGCTGCGCGAAGTGATGGACCCGGTAATAGGCCCCGTCCGCGCCCAGCTCCTCGGCGGCGACGGCAAGGTCGATCGACTGGAGCAGCACGTCCTGCGCCGAGCGCGTGGCGGACTGGGGCGAGGGCGACCAATGGCCGAACGAGAGGAAACCGATCTTTTTCATGCGCTCAAGATAGGGCGAATGTGCGGTCGGTCCACTGACGTGGTGGAAACGATCGCTTTCCGAAATCATCGGTCAGCGCGCCCGCCAGTCACTCGCGATCGCCTTTTTCTCGCCCGCCGCGTCCAGCGGCATGTCGGCCATCATGTCCTGCGCCGCCGCCATCAGTTCGGCGTCCGACGATCCCGCCTGGACATAGCCGCTTCCTGCGCCGGGCGTGCTGCCCGGCATGGTCCGGCGCAAGGCCCAGCCCTTCGGGTCGCGACAGGCGATGCCGTCCGCCTCGGCCGACTGGAACACGCGGCAAAAGCCATTATCCTGCGCACGGAAGCTGACCGCGATGCGCACCGGCCCCTTCGCACCGCTGGCCTGATCGTCCAGCGCCCTGGCGAGCGAACCGGCGGCGTAAAGGCCATGGTCGATCGCGACGACAGGTCCTTCCCGTTGTACGCCGCGCCCGACCAGCACCCCGACGACGAGGCACGCCGCCATCGCCGCCGCCGATCGCCAGGCGGCCGAGATGCGTGGGGGACGCGGTTGGCGCTTCGGCATCTGTACCACATTGCCGGTCAGCATCGCCGACATTCGGTCGGGCACGGGATCGTCCGCAATCGGGGCATAGGCCGCACCCAGTTTCGCCTTCAGGCGGCGGTGGCGCGCGACCTCCTCGGCCAGCGTGGGATCGGCGGCGATGGCACGCTCCACGCGCTTGGTCGTCAGCGGGTCGAGCGCGTCGTCGGCATAGGCCATCAGCAATTCGGGTTCGATCGTCATGCCGCTTCTCCCAGCCGTGCCATCAGCGCCTGCCTGCCCCGAACCAGTCGCGAGGTCAGGGTGCCCATCGGAATGTCCAATATCTCGGCGGCTTCCTTATAGGCGAACCCCTCGACCAGGACGAGCGCCACCGCCTCGCGCTGTTCGTCGGGCAGGGTGCGCATCGCGGCGTCCACCTCGTTCAGCGCGACCCGCGCCTCGGCATGGCCGGCACGTCCGACACCCAGCCCCGCCTCTTCGGCGACGAAGGTTTCCGCCGCGCGCGACCGGGCGCGGGCGGTGTCGATCCAGGCGTTGCGCATGATCCGGTACATCCAGCTGTCCAATCGTGTCCCCGACTGCCACGAACCGCGCGCGATCAGCGCCTTTTCGATCGTGACCTGGCACAGATCGTCCGCATCCGCCCCGTCATGGGTGAGCGATCGCGCGAACCGGCGCAGTCGCGGAAGCAGCGCCAGCAACTCGGTCTCGAAAGCGGCCAAACCTGTTTTCCTTGTTGCCGGGATGAAACGGATGAGGTTCATCGTTTCATCCATGTCAGCGTGTATTTTGACAATGGGTGAACGGCGATGAAGCGGACGACGCGCTATCTGGCATTATCGATGGCGGCGGCGGGGCTTGTGCTGGGTGTGACGGCGGGGCGGGCGCAGTTGCTCCCCTCGCTGCCGGGAATGCCGTCGCTGCCGGGTGGCCTGCCCTCGGTGGGACGGGGGATTGCGGCGCTGGCCGACCCGGTGATCGACCGGGTGGATGCCGCTTCGCGCGCGACCGTGCGACAGCTGGAGCAGGTCCGCCGCGCCACCTTCGCCCAACTGGTCCGCGATCATCCCAACGCGATCGCGCTGGACCCGTCGGGCTTTCCGGCACGGGCGGGGGAGGTGGTGGTGGACGGCCCGAGCGACTCGCTGCTCGCGGCGGTCGGGCCGCTGGGCTTCACGGTGATCGAGCGCGACGATGTGCTGGGCGTCGGCTTCGTCCGGTTGCGGGTGCCGCCGGGCCAGTCGTTGAAGGCCGCCTTGGGTGTCCTCGAAAAGCTGGGCGGGGAGGTGAGCGCCGATCAGCTCCATCTGCCGAGCGGGGGAGGGGCACGTGCCGCCTTGTCCACTGCCGAAACCGTCGCAGGGCGCGGTACGATGGTTGGTGTGATCGACGGTGGCGCAGAAGGCGCGGAACGGACCAAGGGGTTCGCGACCGGCGCGCCGCGCGCCAATGACCATGGCACGGCGGTCGCCTCGCTGATCGCGGGGGGCAACGGCATCCGGGGATCGCTGCCCGGCGCGCGGATCGCCTCGGCCGATGTCTATGGCAGCGATCCGGCGGGCGGCAATGCGACCGCCATCGCCAAGGCACTGGGCTGGCTGGTCGAACAGCGCGTGTCGGTGGCGACGATCAGCCTGGTCGGTCCCCCCAACCCGCTGCTTGCGCGCGTCGTCGCGGCGGCGCAGAAGCGGGGCCTGATCATCGTGGCGGCGGTCGGCAATAACGGCCCGGCCGCGCCGCCCGCCTATCCCGCCTCCTATCCCGGCGTCATTGCCGTGACCGGTGTCGACGGGCGGGGACGTCCGCTGATCGAGGCGGGGCGAGCGAGCCATGTCGATTATGCCGCACCGGGGGCGGACATGCTGGCCGCCGGGGTGGGCGGACGTCGTTTCAGGGTACGCGGCACGTCCTTTGCCGCGCCGCTGGTCGCGGGCCGCGTGGCCGCCGCCTATCCGTCGCTCGACCCTGCTCAAATCCGCACTGCGCTGGGCGATATCGATGCCCAAGCCCAAAAAAATGGCCGCAGAGGCGAGGAGAAATTCCTCGGCCGTGGAGTGGTTTGCACGGATTGCCGAACGCCCGCGCCGTGAGGGGCGCATTTTTTAGGGATGAAACGGGAAGGGCCTTCCGTTGTCTCTCCAGAAGTCAGGAGAATGATGATGAAGACCCTTTTTTCCGGCACCACGATCCTCGCTGCGGCGCTTGTCGCAATGCCCGCTTCGGCGCAGTTGCTGGGTGGCGGCGGTGGCCTGGTTGGTGGTGGCGCCCTGGGCGGTCAGCTGGGCGGTCAGCTGGGCGGTGTCACCGGCGGCCTGACCGGCGGGGTGAACGGCACGCTGAGCGCAGCTGGCCAGACCGGTCGCGCCGCGACCGACACGGCGACCCGGACGCGTGGATCGGTGCGCGGCGACCGCAATGTCGATCTGCGCCGTGGCCGGGTGGCGGCTTCGGGTGAAGCCGTTGGCGGCTCGACGCTGGACAGTGCGACGCGGGTCGGCAGCCAGTCGGGCGGCGCAAACGGTTCGGCCTCGGGTGCGGTCGGCGGCGGCGTGGATGCCCAGCTGGTTGGCACCGATGCGGTGCGCGAGACCGCGGGGCGCGGCGTGAACGCGGTCGGCAACGTTGCCGGGCGGGTGCGTGACACGGCCGGGGCGGTCGGCAACCGGGCGCGGGGCACGGTCCCCAATCTGACCAATCATGCCGCCAATGCGGGTGGCAGCGTGGCAGGCTCGGGTTCGGGCAACGCATCGGCGGCGGGCGGCAACGGTTCGCTGGCGGGCAATCTGGCGCTGGCCGGTAGCGGCGCGGCGCAGGGCGGGGCCTTTCCGGTCGATACCGGCATGGTCGTCAACGATGCGCGGGGCCGGGCGATCGGTGCTGTTCAGTCGGTCCGCACCAACGCCCGGGGCGCGGTCGAGCGGGTGCTGGTGAAGGTGGGTGACAAGGTCGCCAACCTGCCCGCCGCCAACTTCTCCGGCTCGGGCAATGTCCTGGTATCGGCCATGGGCCAGGGTGATGTGAGCAGCGCCGCGAAGTAACCCAGACCGAACGTTGCGCCCGACCTGCCGGGGTCGGGCGCAACTTCACGTTCAACGCGCGGCGAAATATCGTTCCAGTCGCGTGGCCTCGGCCGGGCTGATCGCGACCACCGCGCCATGTTTGGGCCGGGTGAAGTTCGTGGCCTTCATCGGCGATCCGGGCTCGTTGAAGCGCCCGATATTCCGATAGGTCACAAAGTCGGTGGTTTCGGAAAAGCCCATATTGTTCGGGTTGATACCGAACACATCGTACATCAGGACATAGGTGTTCGTGCCGTTTCGCCGCCACAATGTCGGCGCTTCCGTCCCGACGGTTTCGGGATCCACCTTGCGCAGGTCCTTGGTCCAGCCGCTATTGATGTGCGACGACTCCGAATGGCGGATATTGCCGGGCGCCTGATGTGCGACATAGAACATGTGATATTTGTCGCCGACCCTGGTGATGTCGGCGTCGATCACGTTCACCTTGGGATCGGGATAGTCGAACAGCTTCTTCGGCTCTTCGGTCAGGGTGCTGAAGTCCTGGTCGGCATAGGAATAGACCAGATAGTTCGGCCCGTTGCCGTCGCGGGTGGTGAAATAGACCATCAGGCGTTTGCGCTGCGGATCGTAGATTGTCTCGGGCGCCCACATATTGCCCGCGTCGCGGTAGCGCGGGAACAGCGCCGACGGCGTGACCCGGGACCGGGACCAGTGGATCAGGTCATAGGACTTCATGAAGATCATGTTGCGGTTGTTGCCCCAGCTATATTGCGCCTCGGGGCGTTCCCATTCGGTGTCGCGCAACCCTTCGCGCTTGGCGAAGATGTGAAGGTCGGTCATCGACATAAAGAAACCGCCATCGGGACCGCGCATGATGTGCGGGTCGCGAATGCCCTTCTGCTCGGCCGCTTCCCGCCCGTCCATGACCGGCTTGCCGCCGTTGACGTCGGTAAAGCTGTATCCGTCGCGCGATGTCGCGAAGTGAAGCGAATGATCCTCGTCGGTGAAGAAGGTCATCAGATAGGCGGTCCGCGCGTCGCGCGGGGCGGGCGGCCTAGGCAGACTGTCCTTCGCCACGATCTCCAGGCGGCGAGGAGCCGTGGCGGGCACCTGTCCACCGGCATGGATCGCCGTGGTCGCGAAAAGGGCGCCGATGACGGCGCAACTGCGGAACAATGTCTTCACGAAGCTCTCCCCTTTTTTGAGGGAGGCTAGTTTAACTGTCCGACAAATACCAGCGTTCGCCCATGACAAAATATGTCGGAACGGGCGGTTCGGCCGCGACCGCCCGTTCTCACGACAATGTCAGGCCGGGACGCCCTGTGCCGCGGGCAGCTCGGCAATGTCGGAGGATTCGGCCCAGAGGTTGATGCCGCCGTCCTGCGCCGCCCGGTCGATCGCCGCCAGTTCGTCGGGAGTGAAATCAAGCCGCGCCACCGCATCGAGCGAGTCGTCGAGTTGCTCGACCGTCCGTGCGCCGATCAGCGCGGAGGTGACACGCGGATCGCGCAGCACCCAGGCGATCGCCATCTGCGCCAGCGTCTGCCCGCGCGCCTGGGCGATGTCGTTCAGCCGCCGGATCACGGCCAGATTTTGCTCGGTCAGCAGCGACTGCGACAGCGAACCACCCCGGCTGGCGCGGGCATCCTTCGGCACGCCGTCCAGATACTTGCCCGTCAACATGCCTTGCGCCAGCGGGGAAAAGGCGATGCAGCCCGTGCCCAGCTCTTCCAGCGTAGCCAACAGCTCGGGTTCGACCCAGCGGTTCAGGATCGAATAGCTGGGCTGGTGGATGAAGAGCGGCACCTTCTCCTCCGCCAGGATCGCCGCCGCGCGCCGGGTCAGCCCCGCATCGTAGGAGGAAATGCCGACATAGAGCGCCTTGCCTTGCCGGTGCAGCTGGACCAGCGCACCCATCGTCTCTTCCAGCGGCGTCGTGGGGTCGACGCGGTGCGAATAGAAGACGTCGACATAATCGACGCCCATCCGCTTCAGGCTCTGGTCGCAACTGGCGATCAGATACTTCTTCGACGAACCGACATCGCCATAGGGACCCGGCCACATGTCCCAGCCCGCCTTGGTCGTCAGGATCAGTTCGTCGCGGTGACGGGCGAAATCTCTCGCCATTACCCGCCCGAAATTCTCCTCCGCCGAGCCATAGGGCGGCCCGTAATTGTTCGCGAGGTCGAAATGGGTGACGCCCCGGTCGAAGGCCCGGCGCAGGATCGCGCGACCCGTCTCGAAGACATCCGTCCCGCCGAAATTCTGCCACAGCCCCAGGCTGATCGCGGGCAGCTTCAGGCCGCTGCGCCCGGTCCGGCGATAGGGCATCCGGCCGTCGTAACGCGCGGGGTCGGCGGTGTAGGGTTCGGGAAAAGCCATGGCGAAAATCCTCTCTGTTCGGGGGCGGCCCTACGCTGCGCGGGCGTCGTCGCCAATGGCATGGCTCACGCGAGCAACGCGCCCAGCCGCGAAAGCCGATCGGCGGGACTGTCGTGCCGCTCCTTCAGGAGATGACGACCGTCCTTTTCCTCCAGCCCCTCGATACCGCCCAGGTCGGGTTCCTGGCCATGCGGGGTCAGCGCGATGGCGGCGGGGCCAGCATCGATCCGCGCGATCGACCGCATCCGCATCCGCTCGCGCAACCGGGCCAGCGCCAACAACGTGGCGGCATCCTCCGGCAATTCGCCGAACCGATCCTCCAGTTCCGCCTCGAACGCATCCAGCGCGGCATCGTCGCGTAAGCGCCCCAGCCGGGCATAGAGCGAAATGCGCAAATCCTCATCGGGGATCCAGGCCTCGGGCAGGCGACCCTCGACACCGATGCGCAATTCGGGCGTCCAGCGCTCGACCGTCTCGCCGCGCGCGGTGCGCAGCGCATCCTCCAGCAATTGCTGGTATAGCTCGACCCCGATCAGCCGCATGTGACCGGCTTGCGTATCGCCCAGCAGATCGCCCGCGCCGCGCATATCGAGGTCGCGGGCGCTGATCGCGAAGCCTGCACCCAGCCGGTCGAACGCCTCCAGCGTGCGCAGCCGTTTCAGGGTACGCGGCGCGATGGCGTCCTCGCCCTTGGCGAACAGCAGGACCTGCCCCCGCCGGTGCCCACGCCCCACGCGTCCGCGCAACTGGTGGAGCTGGGCCAGGCCGAAACGATCGGCATGGACGATCGCCATGGTATTGGCGCGTGGCACGTCCAGCCCCGCCTCGATGATGTTGGTCGCCAGCAGCACATCGCCTTCCCCCCGGCCGAAGCGCACCATGACGTCGTCGATCTCGGCGGCGGGCAGCTTGCCATGCGCCTGCATCACCTCCAGTTCGGGCACGATGCGGGCGAGCTTCTCGGCAAGCGGGGCCATGTCGGCGATGCGCGGCACCACGACGAAGCTCTGCCCTCCACGCGACCGCTCCCGCAACAGGGCGGCACGCAACGTCTCGGGCGAGAAGGTGGAGACGGCGGTACGGATCGGCTGGCGTCGTGCGGGCGGGGTGGCGATCATCGACAGCTGGCGCAGGCCGACCAGCGCGGCCTGGAGCGTACGCGGGATCGGCGTGGCGGACAGGGTCAGGACATGACCAGAGGACAGCGCCTGAAGCCGGGCCTTGTCGGCGGCGCCGAAACGCTGTTCCTCATCGACGATGACCAGCGCCAGGTCCTTATAGGTTACGCCCTTGGCCGACACCGCGCCGGTGCCGATGACGATGCGGACACTGCCATCGGCCAGCCCGGCCTTGACCTTCCGTTTCTCGGCGGCGGTGGACAGGCGGGAGAGGCCGGCCACCGCGATGCCCGCCTCCTCGAAGCGCGCGGCGAAGCTGTCGAGATGCTGGCGGGCCAGCACCGTGGTCGGCGCGGCGACCACCACCTGTCGTCCTGCGAGTGCCGCGATGGCCGCGGCGCGCAGGGCGACCTCGGTCTTGCCGAAGCCGACATCGCCGACGACCAGTCGGTCCATCGGGCGGCCGGAAGCGAGATCGTCGCGTACCGCCTCGATGGCGGCCAACTGGTCCGGCGTCTCGCTATAGGGAAAGCCTGCCGCGAACCGCTCATAATCGGCGACGGGGGGATCGAGCACGGGCGCATGGCGTTCGGCGCGCTCGGCGGCCATATCGGTCAGCTGGCGGGCGGTCGTCGCGATCGCTTCGTCGATGCCACGCCGCCGTTCGTGCCAGCTCTTGCCGTCGAGCGTATCGGGGCGGACCGCGTCATCCTCGCCGCCATAGCGCCACAATCGATCGGCCTCCGCCACGGGGACCAGCCGGGTCGCGCCGCGTGCATATTCCAGCTTGATCGCGTCACCCGATACGCCGTCCTGCCCATCGATCGCCTCCAGTCCGACGACGGTGGCGATGCCGTGATCTTCGTGAATGACGGTGTCGCCGACGCGGATTTCGGCGGTCTGCATCAGCGACAGGTCGACATGCGGGGCGACCCCGTCCTCCCGTTCGGCCCGGCTGCCGAGCAGGTCGGCGGCGCTGACCGCGAGGATGCCGTCACGCGCGAAGCCGCGTTGGGCAGGCGCAACGAGCGTCAGGAGGGATCCGGCCTCGGCCTTGACCACGTCACGCCAGCTTTCCGCACGCCTGGCCGTCTGGCGCAGAACATTGTCGACCCGCTTGCCCAGGAAGCGCAGGTCGCGTTCGCTGCCGATCAGGACGACGCGTGTGCCCTCCTTCATCGCCGTGCGGGCGGCGGCGGCGAAGTCACGCAGGGGCGAGCGGCTTTCGACGAAGCGCGGCGGTGGATCGGCGATGCGGGCGATGCGGGCGGTTTGGCGCTGGTCGAGTGCCTTCTTCCAGTGACGCTCGTCGACCATGTCGCGCGCGGCGCGCTTCGATCCGCGCTTGGCGACATCGGCGCTCAGCAGCAACAGGCGACGGCGCCGCTCATCGGCGGCGGGCTCGATGATGACGCGGGCCTGCGGCAGATGGTCGAGCAGGCTGGTCTGCGTCTGATCGAGCGGCGGTTCGGCCACCCGGCCCAGTTCGCGGCGGTCGATCTCGCCCGTGCTGCGCTGGTCGGCGGGGTCGTAGGATCGGATCGCGATGATCCGGCCTTCCGCGACCTCGATGCGCAAAGGCTGTTCGGAGTCGGCAGGAAACACGTCCAGCACATGGCCGCGCAATGCGACTTCGCCGGGCTCGTCGGCCCGCTCGTCGGCGATATAGCCCAGGTCGAGCAGCGTCGCGTGGAGCTGCGCCAGATCGCACGGGTCGTCGATCGCGACACAGGGCGGCTCGGCGGCGAAGGTCTCGGGCGGCGGCAGCGCGCGGGCCAGTGCTTCGCCCGAGGTGACCAGCGCGATACGGCCCCGGTCCTTCGCGGCCAATGCCGCCTGCGCACGATGCAGCGCCGACACGCGCTGCCCGACATTGGCGGGCGAGGCGGGGGCGTCGTCGCCCGGCAGGGCATCGGAACCGGGGCAGAACAACAGGGTCGCGTCGGGCGCCATCGCCTCCAGCATCCGCGTCACGCCCAGCGCGCGGGTCTCGTCGGTGACGGCGAGGATGATGTCCGACCGGTCGAGGAGTTCCGCCGCGCCCGCCGCCAGTTCGGCGATGCCCGGCAGCGGTAAGGGGCCGTCTCCGGCGGGCGGCATGGTGGCGATCTCGGCTTCGGACAACATGCGCAACGACCGGCACTCCAGCAAATATGGCAGGGCTTTTCGAACGGGTGGGGCGGTCGGCCGTTCCGCCGGAGATCAAAGACTTATCGCCGCCAAGTGACGGAACCCTATCGGACCTCGGCACTTCAAGGCCGGGACGGTTGATCCGTATCGATGATCGACATCAGCACGCGCCGCCGGCCGCAATGTCCAAGGAGAATGACGATGGATCTGGGTATCAAGGGGCGCATCGCGCTCATCAGTGGCGCGGACTCCGGCATGGGCAAGGAAACCGCGCGCCTGTTGCTGGAAGCGGGTGTGCGCGTCGCGCTGACCGACAAGCCGGACGGGACGCTGGACGAGGCGGTCGAGGAGCTGTCCCCCCTGGGTGAGGTGATCGCGGTCACCGGCGACGTGACCCAGGTCGATCAGGTCCGCGCGATCTGGGCCGAGGTGCGCGAGCGACTGGGCGATCCCGACATCTATGTGAACGCAGCGGGCGTCACCGGCGCGACCGGCGACTTCCTGGAGATCGACGACAAGGGCTGGCAGGAGACGATCGATATCGACCTGATGGGCGCGGTGCGGATGTGTCGTGAGGCGATCCCGGCGATGCGAAGCAAAGGCTGGGGCCGGATCGTGCTGTTTGCCTCCGAGGATGCGGTGCAGCCCTATGTCGACGAACTGCCCTATTGCGCGGCGAAGGCCGGTATCCTCAGCCTCGCCAAGGGACTGTCCAAGGCCTATGGCCCCGACAATGTGCTGGTGAACACCGTCTCGCCCGCCTTCATCGCGACGCCGATGACCGACAAGATGATGAAGAAGCGCGCCGAGGAGAAGGGCGTTAGCTTCGACGAGGCGATCGAGACGTTCCTGGATGAGGAACGTCCCGGCATGGCGCTCAAGCGGCGTGGCCGTCCCGAGGAGGTCGCCGCCGCCGTCGCCTTCCTGGTGTCGGAACGGGCGAGCTTCATCAACGGGGCGGGCATCCGCGTCGACTCCGGTTCGGTCTTCACCATCGCGGGGTGATCCGCCATACCCTCCCCAAAAGCCGGGGGGGATGACCGTGAAGAAAATGACGTGGTGGCTGGCGGGCGTGACGCTGCTGGCCACCGGGGCGTCCGCGCAACAGGTGGATACACCGTCGCTTGGTGCGACCAACTATGCCTATGACGGGGCTATGGTGGCCCCGGCCACGCGGCCCAGCTTCGGAGACGAGTTCAACGGGTCGATCGACATGCGCCGTTGGCGCTGGGACACGGGCCAGAACAGGACGGGCTGGCCCAATCACGAGCTGCAATATTATGCCGGTCCCGACCGGACCAATGCCCGGATCGAAAAGGGCGCGCTGGTCATCGAAGCGCGGGCCGAGGCGCTGCGTAAGGAAGCCGATTGGGGCGGCCAGCGCTATAGCTCCGCCAAGCTCGTGACGAAGCAGACGCTGGGATACGGCTTTTACGAGGTACGCGCGCAGCTGCCCTGCGGGCGCGGCATGTGGCCCGCCATCTGGCTGCTGCCGATGGATGGATCGCGCTGGCCCGATGGCGGGGAGATCGACATCATGGAGATGGTCGGCTTCGACCCCGAGGTGATCCACGCCACGGTTCATTCCGCCGCCTTCAACCACCGGCTGAAGACACAGCGCGGCGCCGAGGTGCGCGTGGCGGGGGCGTGTACGGACTATCACCGCTATCAGCTGGAATGGACGCCCGGGACGATCACCATCGGTGTCGACGGGCGCGCCTATATGCGCGTGAAGAACGACAAGCCGGGCGGCGCGGCGGCCTGGCCGTTCACGCGGCCCTATTCGCTGATCCTGAACCTGGCGGTCGGGGGCGACTGGGGCGGGCAGAGGGGCGTGGACGATGCCGCGCTGCCCCAGGCGATGAAGGTGGATTATGTGCGGTATTGGCAGGCAAAATAATCCTCCCCGGCACGGGGAGGGGGACCAGCGAAGCTGGTGGAGGGGGATCGCCGCGAGGACTGTCTAATGAGGAAGCCCCCCTCCGTCAGCGCTGTGCGCTGCCACCTCCCCGTATCGGGGAGGAATTACAGGAGCGTCCCCGACAGGATGGCGAGCGCGATGCTGAAATAGATCACCAGCCCGGTCACATCGACCAGCGTCGCCACGAACGGCGCCGAGGCGCTGGCGGGATCGAAGCCCAGGCGTTGCAGCAGGAAGGGCAGCATCGACCCGGCCAGCGAGCCGAAGGTCACGATGCCGACCAGCCCGGTGCCGACCGTGGTCGCCACCAGCACCCAATGCGGCCCATAGTCGTAGAAACCCAGGGTCTGCCACAGCGCGATCCGCGCCATGCCCAGCAGCCCCAGGATTGCCCCCAGAGTCATGCCCGCCGGAAGCTCACGCAGCGCCACCCGCCACCAGTCGCGCAGGCGGACCTGCCCCAGCGCCAGCGCCCGGATGATCAGCGAGGTCGCCTGGCTGCCGCTATTGCCGCCCGAACTCATGATGAGCGGGATGAACAGGGTCAGCACGACCGCGCGTTCCAGCTCGCTCTCGAAATGCTGCATCGCGCTGGCGGTGAGCATTTCCGAGAAGAACAGGATGCTCAGCCACCCGGCCCGCTTGCGGATCATCGCGAGGAAGCCGGTTTCCAGATAGGGGCCGTCCAGCGCCTCGACGCCGCCGAACTTCTGCGTGTCCTCGGTATGCGCGGCGACCAGCGCGTCCAGCACGTCGTCGACGGTGACGATGCCCATCGGGCGGCCCTGTTCGTCGACCACGGGCAGCGCCAGCAGGTCGTGGCGGCGGATCAGATGCGCGACCTCCTCCCGGTCGGTGGTCGGGGCGACGGTGATCGGATCATGCCCGCGCGCCAGGTCGATCGCACGCGATGTCGGCTCGGCGGCGATCAGTTGGCGCAGCGAGACCGTGGCGACCAGCCGCCCCTGCGGCTCCAGCAGGAAGACCGAATAGACGGTCTCGCGGCTGCGCTCGACCGTGCGGATATGCGCCAGCACGTCGGCGACGGTCGCGTCGGCGGAAGAGGCGACATATTCGGTCGTCATCATGCCGCCCGCGCTGTCGGGTGGCCAGCGCAGCAGCGTGTCGATCGAGGCGAGGACGGGTGCGGGCAGCTCGGCACGGATCGCGAGGGCGTCATCCTCGTCCATGTCGGTCAGCACGTCGGCGGCGCGATCCTCGGCCATTTGCGACAGCAGGGCGGCGGCGCGCGCCGGGGTCAGATGCGCCAGGATATCGGCGGCCGAGCGCAGTTCCGGGCTGTCGAGCACCGCGACGGCACGCGCGTCGGGCATTTGCGTCAGCGCATCGGCCGCTTCCTCGACGGAAAGCGACTGCAGCGTATCGACGAGATCGGCGATGGACAGGCCGCGCCGGGAGGAACGGAAACCGGCGGCGACACCGGCAATCAGATCGTTGACCATTTCAAACCTTTCGTCCGCACGACCCGGGGCGGACGAAAGCCAGTTACGAAAACTAGCGGACGACCCCGAGGCGTGCGGCGCTACTGGAACTGTCGCTGGACATGTTCTCGCTTTCTGGAACGGCGTGGGGGCTCCCACGCCTGAGCCGCCCTCTGATCCTCAAGGCTGCAATCGTCAACACCCGCGCACGACGTGACGAAATTTTAATCCGGGCACCAAGGTTTCGGCCGCGCGGCTCCGTCTGGAAGGGCAAAGGCACATAAAGGGGACCTTATCCGTGCATCGCCTGCTCTTCGCCTCGACCGCCACCCTCGCACTGGCGGCGGGGACGGCCGCCTCGGCCCAGACCGTGATCGACTCCAAGCGGACCACGCCGGTCCGTAGCGCCACCGTCAACAACGGTGCCGCCGCCGACGTCAGCATCGTTGCCGCGGGCAGCGTGGTGACGACCGGCAGCGGCACCGCCGTCACGCTCGACAGCAACAACAAGCTGAGCAACGCCGGGACGATCCAGACGACCGGCGCCAATGATGCGGTCGGTATCGGTGCGGCGGCGGGCGTGAAGGGCGAGATCACGAACACCGGCAAGATCATCATCGATGAGAACTACGTCCCGGTCGACATCGACAAGGATGGCGATCTGGATGGTCCCTTTGCGCAAGGGGCGCGGCGGACGGGCATCCGTACGGCGGGGGCCTTTGTCGGGAATATCACCAATGGCGGTGAGATCACCATCAAGGGTAACGACTCGGCCGCGATCTATCTGAACGGGCCGCTGACCGGCAATCTGGTCCAGTCGGGCAAGATCAACATACTGGGCGATCGCTCGGTCGGCATGCGCACGGGCGCGGTGTCGGGCAATGTCACCATCGGCGGCTCGATCGTGGCGATCGGTGAAGGCGCGGTCGGTGCGCGGATCGATGGCGATATCGGCGGCGCGCTGAATATCGAGGGCGGGATCGGTTCGACCGGCTACCGCTATACGACGCCTCCGGCCGATGTATCGAAGCTCGACCCCGACGATCTGCTCCAGGGCGGGTCGGCGCTGGTCGTGGGCGGCAATGTCGCGGGCGGCATCACGCTGGGCAATGCGACCGGCAAGGCGGCGGACCTCGTCACCAATGGTGCGGCGCCGACGATGCAGATCGGATCGGCGACCCGCGCGGTCGTGATCGGCGCGACCGGTGGCACGACGCCCGCACCCGGGCTGGTCGTCAATGGCCGCATCACCTCGGCCGGGGTCTATAGCGGGGTGCGATCGACCGCGCTGGCGATCGGCGGGCTGGGCGGCAATGTCCAGATCGCGCAGGGCGTCGCGATCGGCGGCACGGTGCAGGCGACCGCCAACGGCGCGGAGGCGACCGCGATCCGCCTTGGCGCGGGAGCCTCGACGCCCGAGCTGCGCAACGGCGGCACCATCTCGGCGACCGGCGGCGGCACGCCGGGCTTGCTGACCACCGCCGTCCTGATCGAGACGGGGGCATCGGTTCCGACCATCCGCAACACCGGATCGATCCGGGCGGCGTCCGCCTCGGCCAACGCCACCGCGATCCTCGACCGCACCGGCGGCCTGACGCTGGTCGAGAATGCGGGCACCATCGCAGGCGCGGGCGCCGACAGTTCGCGCAGTGTCGCCATCGACCTGTCGGCGAACACCAGCGGCGCGGTCGTGCGCCAGATCGCTCCCGCCACTGGAGCCGCCGCACCCAGCATCACCGGCGCGATCCGCTTCGGCAGCGGTGACGACCGGCTTCAGATCGGCGCGGGCTCGGTCAGCGGCGATGTCAGCTTCGGCACCGGCACCAACCGGCTGGAGATGAGCGGCACCGGCACCTATGCGGGCACCGCGACTTTCGGCGCCGGGGCAGACACGCTGACAATCGGCGATACCGCGCGCTTCAACGGTGTGGCGGATTTCGCAGGCCAGGGGCAGGACTTGCTGGCGATCACCGGCAAGGGCGTCTTTGCCGGGCGTCTTGCCAACGCGTCGCATGTCGCGGTGACGGTCGCGAATGGTGGTGGCACCTTCGCGGCGAACGGCGTGACCAACATCGCCTCGCTCAGCCTGGGCGACCAGTCGATCCTCAGCGTCGCGCTCGACAAGGCGAACCCGACCGCCAACCTGATCCAGGTCGGCGGGGCGACGACGATCGGCGCGAACAGCCAGCTGGCGCTGCGCGTGTCGGGCGGGACCGACGTGACCGGCCGCTATGTCGTGCTGCGGTCCGGCACGCTGACCGGCGCGAACAACCTGACGCTCGCCCCCTCGGCCATGCCCTTCCTCTACAAGGGCGCGATCGTCGCGGCCCAGCCCAACGAGATCGCGGTCGAGGTCAGCCGCAAGGCCAAGACCGAACTCGGCCTCAACAACGCGGGCGTCAGCGCCTTCGACGCGATCGACGCCGCGATCGGCCGCGACGCCAAGCTGTCCGACGCGATCCGGGGCATCTATGACGGCGCGGCCTTCCGGGGCGCGGTCGAACAGATGCTGCCCAACTATACCGGCAGCGTGTTCGAGGGCGTGACGCTGGCCTCGCGCGCGGCGGCGGCGCAGCTTCGCGAACCGGCGGGCGAGTTCAGCGAGGAAGGCAAATGGGGATACTGGCTGACCCCGCTCGGCTGGGACGCATCCAAGCGCACACGCTCGACCCGCAGCTATGACGTGCGTGGCTGGGGTATCAGCGGCGGGATCGAGCGCAAGACCGATGCGGGCAATTTCGGTGCCTCGCTCTCGTATATGAATGGCCGCGACAATGAGGGGACCGCGGTCAACCGCGTCAACCACAGCCAATATGAGCTGGCCGGTTTCTGGCGCGCCCGCTGGGGTGCGCTGGCGGCGCAGGCGCGCGGCTCGGCGGCGTTCCTGTCCTTCGACTCGCAGCGCCAGTTCGACGGTGTGGTCGGGACCGAGGCGGTGCAGCGCCGCGCCACCGCCGACTGGAAGGGCATGCTCTATTCCGGCTCCGGCTCGGTGTCGTGGGAGCATTGGGTCGGCCAGTTCAACGTGCGGCCCATCCTGGCGGTCGACTATTACCGGCTGAACGAGGATGCTTATCGCGAGACGGGCGGCGGCACCGGCTATGACCTGACGGTGCGCAAGCGGACCAGCGACGAACTCGCGCTGACCGCCAGCGTCGCGGCGGGCATCAACTTCGGGGGCAATGACCGCTATTCGCAGTGGAGCCGGTTGGAGGTCGAGGGCGGTCGGCGCGAGCGGATCGCGGGGACCCTGGGCCGCACGGTCGCCAGCTTCGGCGACGGCACGCCCTTCATCCTCGATCCCGAGGCCCGCGACGGCGGCTGGGTCGGGCGGGTGCGTGCGATCACCGGCACCAGCGAGATCCGCCTGAGCGGCGAGGTGAACGCCGAACAGCGGCTGGGCAATGTCGCGCTGTCGGCGCGCGCCGCCCTGCAATTCGCCTTCTGACAGGGTTCGTCCGCGTGCATCCCCCCTGTAGCGCGCGCGGACGGCAGGAGCCCCACCATGCGTCCCGGTGGGGCTCCTTTTCACGGGAGCCTGCTTGGTCTACACGGCGGCACTCCCATTTGATTTTGCCGGTTTCCACCATGCCGCCCACCGGGCTTGAGGCCGTTTTCCTTGCCAATCGCGACAAGCTCGTCCGTTTCCTGACGGCGCGCGGGGCGGGCGATGTGGCGGAGGATCTGGTGCAGGACCTGTGGCTGAAGGTGGCGGGCCGGATGGACGGGCCGATCGGCAATCCGCTGGCCTATCTCTATCGTGCGGCCGACATGTTGATGATCGACCGCTATCGGTCGCGGCGACAGGCTGAGCTGCGCGAGCGGGATTGGGCGGAAGGGGAGGGCGCCGAGCCGCCCCCCGGCGCCGAACGCGCAGTGGCGGCGCGCCAGACCGCCGAACAGGTCGCTGCCACGCTGGCGGCTTTGGGTGATCGACCGGCCACCGTCTTTCGGCGCGTCCGGGTCGACGGTATCCCCCAGCGTCAGGTGGCGGCCGAGCTGGGTGTCAGCATCAGCACTATCGAAAGCGATCTCCGTATGGCGGCCCATGCGCTGGCCGCACTGAAGGAACGGATCGGATGAGCCAGGACCGCACTTTGCCCACGAATAGCGTCGATACGGTCGCGCTCGACTGGGCGCTGCGCATGGCCGATCCGGCCCGCGCCGACTGGGACGCCTTTACCGACTGGCTGGAGGCCGATCCCGGTCATGCCGAGCGCTACGACCGCGCGGCCGCGACCCTGTTGGACGTCGCGGAAGCGCTGGCGGCGCAACCCGATGTCGCGGCGCCCGTCGTCGTCGAGCGGGAGCCTGTGCGGCGGCATCCACGGCGCTGGGTCGGCGGGGCCATGGCGGCGGCCCTGGTCGGTGCGATCGGCGTGACCGCCTGGCAGGATCGGTCCCAGCCCTATGCGGTCGAGACGGCCGCCGGGGAAACCCGCCGCGTCCCACTGTCCGACGGCAGCAGCGTCACCCTGGCGGGGCTGAGCCGGGTCGAGCTGGACCGTGCCGAACCACGCCGCGCGGTGCTGGCGCATGGGCAGGCGCTGTTCCAGGTGCGGCACGATGCGCAGCACCCCTTCGCGGTCCAGGCCGGGACGCTGGCCCTGGTCGATCTGGGCACGGTCTTCGATGTTCGCATGGGTCGGCAGACCCGTGTCGCCGTGGCCCAGGGGGCGGTGATGGTCGACCCCAAGGGAGCGGCGCTCCGCCTCGATGCCGGGCAGGCGGTGACGGTCGACGGCGACCGTCTGGTCCGCTCGAGCGTGCCGCCCGATGAGGTCGGCGGCTGGCGCGAGGGCAGGCTGGCCTTTGACGGCGCGCCGCTGGGCATGGTGGCGGAGGATGTGTCGCGCTTCCTGGCCCAGCCGGTGACGGTCGCGCCCGCCATCGCCGCGCGGCCTTTCCGGGGGACGATCGACCTGGAAGCGGTCCGGCGCGATCCGGCGGTGCTGGGGCCGCTGATGGATGTGAGGGTGCGGCGGGCGGCGACCGGCTGGACGCTGGAACCGCGCGAGTGAGATCCATCGGGGGCGGGATCGGCGGTCTGGTGGCGATGGCGGCGGCGATGCCCGCGAGCGCCGCCGATCGCGTTTCGCTCGACCTGCCTGCCGGAACCGTGGGGGCGCAGGTGATGGCGCTCGGCCGCGCGGCGCGTGCCAATATCGTGGTGCCCGATGCCGGGTTGTGGCGTCGCCCGGTGCCTTCCCTGCGCGGGGCCTTTTCGGTCGAGCAGGCGCTCGCCGTCATCGCACGGGGCAGCGGCGCACGGGTCGAGGCGCTGGGGCCGGGTAGCTGGCGACTGAGGCCCCGCCTTCATTCGCCCGCACCCAAGCCAGGGCCGCGTCCCCGGCCCCGGCCGCCAGCGGATGTACAGGGCGAGGATGTCGTCGTCACCGCCAGCAAGCGCGACACGACCCGCGATCACTTTGCGGGGCAGGTGGTGCAGGTGGCCGGGGCCGATCTGGAATTGGGCGGGGCGGGCGGCACATCGAAGCTGGCCGACCGGATGACCGCCATCGCCTCCACCTACCTGGGCGCGGGGCGCAACAAGCTGTTCATTCGGGGCATCGCCGATTCCAGCTTCACCGGCCCGACCCAGGCGACGGTGGGGCAATATTTCGGCGACCTGCGCCTCAGCTACAACGCCCCCGATCCCGACCTGCGGCTGGCCGATCTGGCGGCGGTCGAGGTGCTGGAAGGGCCGCAGGGCACGCTTTACGGTGCGGGATCGCTGGGCGGCTTGATCCGCCTGGTGCCCAATGCGCCCGATCCGACGCGGTTCGGGGGTTCGGCAATGCTCGGTGGCTCGGCCACCACCAACGGTGCGCCGGGGGCGGATGCGCAGGCGGTGCTGAACCTGCCGGTCATCGCCGACCGGCTGGCGATCCGCCTGGTCGCCGACAGCGCGAGCGAGGGCGGCTATATCGACAAGCCGCTGCTCGGTCGCACCGACGTCAACCGCACCCGGATTGCGGGCGGTCGCGCGGCGGTAAAGGCCGATCTGGGCGGCGGCTGGAGCATCGAGGCGGTCGGGATCGGCCAGCATATCCGCGGCGCCGACAGCCAATATGCCGATCGCGACGGCCCGCCGCTGACCCGCTCCGCCCCCGTCACCGAAGGATTTTCCGCCGATTTCGGGCAGGCGCAGCTGATCCTGTCCGGCCGGATGGGGCAGGTGCGCTTCCGCTCCAGCAGCGGCATCACCGCCCATGACTTGATGGAGCGCTATGATGCGACGCCGCCGGGTGGCCCCGTCCAGCTGTTCGCCCAGGCCAATGCGACCCGGATGCAGGCCAATGAAACCCGTGCCTGGTACTCCGCGCCGGATGGATCGGGCTGGTTGGCGGGGTTCAGCTATGTCCACAACTGCACCCGCCTGACCCGCTTGTTCGGCGAGCTGGGAGAGTTGCTGCCGCGCACCGGCGTCGTCAACACGGTGGAGGAGGCGACACTCTATGGCGAGGCGAGCCTGCGGTTGCTGCCCGGCCTCCTGACCACCGGCGGCCTGCGTGTCACCCGGTCGGTGCTTGACGGGGAGGGAGAGGATCTGCCGCTCGCTCTATCGCTTCAGGCGCTGGCGCGGCTGCGCGAAGTGACGGCGCGGCGGGCGCAGACGATCCTGCTGCCCTCCGCCTCGGCGCTGATCGACCTGACGCCGGGGGCGCAGCTGTTCCTGCGCTATCAGCAGGGTTTTCGGCCGGGCGGATTGACGATCGAGGGGCCGCTGGTGCGCCGCTTCCGCAACGACCGGGTCGCGACCATCGAGGCGGGCCTGCGCAGCGGACAGCCGGGGCGGGACCGCTTCGACGGATCGCTGACGCTGGCGCACACGGCATGGCGCGACATCCAGGCCGACTTCATCGACGCCGCCGGCCTGCCCAGCACCGCCAATATCGGCGACGGCCAGCTGTGGACGATCGAGGCGCTGGCGGGCTTCCGTATCGCGCCGGGGCTGCGGGTGGAGGGCGCAGTTTCCTACAATGACAGCCGCATCGACGAGCCGTCGAGCGCGCAGGCCTTTGCGCTGCTGGACGGAATGGCCGCCGACCGGGCGACGATCCTCGCGCGGTTGAGCCAGATCCCCAATATCGCGCGCTTCACCGGGCGGGCGGGGGCGGTCTATCGCCGGACGCTGGCGAGCGGCCATGACCTGCTCATCGACGGCTGGCTGCGCTATGTCGGATCGTCGCGGCTGGGCGTCGGGCCGATCCTGGGCGAGCAGCAGGGCAGCTATCTCGACAGCGGCGTCACCGCGCGGCTGGGGCTGGGCCGCTACGGCGTGACGGCGGGGATCACCAACCTGGCCGATGTGCGCGGCAACCGCTTCGCACTGGGCACGCCCTTTACGACGGGACGCGATCAGGTGACGCCGCTGCGGCCGCGCACGCTTCGGATCGGGCTGGACGCCGCCTTCTGATCAACGGCGCGTGAACAGCGACAGGGGGATGGCATCGGCCATGGCGCGATAGCCGGTCATGCTGGGGTGCAGGTGATCGCCCGTATCATAAGCGGGGAGCAGCCGGTCGGGCTTGGCCGGATCGCGTACCACCCGGTCGAAATCGACCACGCCATCGAAAATGCCCGCCGTTCGGATGAAGCGGTTGATCGCTTGCCGGTCGGCCTCGGTTTCCGGGCCGGGGTGATAATAGTCATTGCCCTGGAACGGCGTGATCGTCCCGACGATCAGCTTGATGCCATGGGCGTGCGCGCGCTCGGCCAGCTGGCGATAGGCCTGAGTGATCCGGCGCACCATCGCCTGATGCGTGGCGGCATCGACCGGCTGTTCGCGGGTCATGACGCCCAGATCGTTGACGCCCTCCAGCAGGACCACATGGGTGACGCCCGGCCGGGCGATCACGTCGCGGTCGAAACGGGCCAAAAGATTGGGGCCGAGCCCGTCGAGCAGCACGCGGTTGCCGCCGATCCCGGCATTGACGACCGAGAAATGCCGCGTCGCGGGCGAGGCCGCCAGCCGCCGTGCCAGATCGTCGGGCCAGCGGGTGTTGCTGTCGTCGGTGATGCCATAGCCATCGGTGATCGAGTCGCCGATCGTCACGACCGTCTGTTTCTGAACGGCGTCGCGTATCTCGATATCCGACAGGCCCCACCAGCCCCCGATCACCTGCGCGTCGGGCAGGGCGTTCCGCGCGGTGGCATCGCCCGCGATCAGAAAGGTCTTCGAGCGCGCGCCCGAATGGCCGGTCGGGGTGGTGACGGCCTCGGGGAAGAACAGGCTGACCGCCACGTCGCGCCCCGCCTCGACCGGCAGCGTGACGGGATCGGAATAGAGCTCGGCTCCCGGCGGCACGATCACGGCCGCCGCGCCGTCGAAGCGCACCGGCAGGATTGCGGGCACGTCCGAACGGCCCGGCGTCGCCAACCCGATGCTCGCCGCGCCGATCTTCAGTGGGGTGGTCCCCGCGACGTTGGACAGCCGCAGCCGCAGCGTCTTTCCGCTGGCAGTCAGGTGCATGATCTGGCGGATGGTGGCGGGACCGGCCTTGGCAAGCTTTTCGGCATTCGCGCCGTCGATCCGCATCTGCGACGAACCCCAGGCGGGGGTCCAGCGTGCGCTTTGCATCGGCGCGGCGGCCGTCATCGCCATGGCGACCGCGATCAGCCCTGTGGCCCGGTAGAAATGGCTGAACGGCGTCATCCGCATCCTCTATCATTCGTCGATCCGCGCTTGCGGCTTGCCCGGATGGTAGCGATAACGGACGGGAAATCCAACGAAGAACGCCTCGCGGTCGAACGACGAGGCCGGGAGAGAGATGATGCGCCACCTGTTTTTGTCGGCCGCGCTGCTGGCGTTGGTCCCCGGTGCCGCCTGGGCCGCGCCCGATTGTCGTGGGCCGGTCGCGGCATGCGGGCGGGCGACGGCGGGTGCGCTGTCGCTGCTGATGCCGGGGCGCGTCGCGACGGTCGTTATCGATGCGGGTGACGAGCCCGGCGTCGCGCGGGCCGCGCGCGATGTGGTCGCCGACCTGAAAGCGGTCGGCGGCGGCGATGTCCGGCTCGCCCGCGAGGTTTCGGGCGGCGCGACGGTGATCGCCGGGACGCTGGGCCACAGCGCGCTGATCGATGCGCTGGTAAAGGCGGGCAAGCTGGACGTCACGGGCCTTGGCGGCCAGTGGGAGGGCTATGTCGAGCAGGTGGTCGACAACCCCGCGCCCGGCGTGGCGCGCGCGCTGGTCATCGCCGGATCGGATCGGCGCGGCACGATCTTCGGCCTGTACGACATCAGCGCGAAGGCGGGGGTCAGCCCCTGGACCTGGTGGGCCGATGTACCCGCGCAGCGTCACCCGACCCTCTATCTAACGGCAGGGCGCGTCGCGGATCATCCGGTCGTCAAATATCGTGGCATCTTCATCAACGATGAAGAACCGGGCTTCGGTAACTGGGCGCGCACCAAGTTCGGCGGGGTCAACCACCTGGCCTATGAGAAGGTGTTCAACCTGCTGCTCCGTTCCAAGGCCAATTTCATCTGGCCTGCGATGTGGGGCAAGTCGCTATGGGAGGACGACCCCGCCTCCGCCCCGCTGGCGCAGGAAATGGGGGTGCTGCTCGGCACCTCGCATCACGAACCGATGCAGCGCGCCCAGGCCGACTGGAAGCGCGAGGGCAGCGGATCGTGGGACTATACCAAGAACGCCGCCACCCTCCGGGCCTTCTGGCGCAAGGGAATCGAGCGGCGCGGCAAGGCCGAGGACCCCGTGACCATCGGTATGCGCGGTGACGGCGACGAGCCGATGACCGAGGGCACGGCCACCGACCTGCTGGAGCGGATCGTCCGCGACCAGCGCCAGATCATCACCGACGTGACCAGGCGCCCGGCCGCCGAGACGCCACAGGTCTGGGCGCTCTACAAGGAAGTGCAGGACTATTACGACAAGGGGATGCGCGTCCCCGACGACGTGACCCTGCTGTTCGCCGATGACAATTGGGGCAATATCCGCCGCCTGCCGCCGATCGGGGAGCGCCGGGCGGGCGGTGCGGGTGTCTATTATCACTTCGATTATGTCGGCGGCCCGCGCAACTACAAGTGGCTCGACACCAACGCCATCCCGCGCGTCTGGCAGCAGATGCGGATGGCCGACGATTATGGCGCGGATCGCCTGTGGATCGTGAATGTCGGCGACCTGAAGCCGATGGAATATCCGATCAGCTTCTTCCTCGACATGGCCTGGAACCCCAGGCGCATGGATCTGGCCACGATGCAGGCCTATCCCGCGCGCTGGGCCAGCGAGCAGTTCGGCGCGGCGCACGGGGTCGAGATCGGTGCGCTCCTGACCCGCTATGGCCAGCTGGCCAGTCGCCGTAAGCCCGAACTGATCGATGCGACGACCTATGGCTATGCCGATGGCGAATGGGCGCGGGTGCTGGGCGAATGGAACGCGCTGGATGCGCAGGCCCGCCGGGTCGAGGCGACGCTGCGCGCCACTTTGCGTGATGCCTATTACGAGCTGGTGCTCCACCGGATCGAGGCGATGACCAATCTCCACCGGCTGTACGAAGCGGTCGCCGCCAATCGCGCGGCGGCGCAGATGGGGGATGCCGCCAAGGCGAAGCGCTTCGCGGACGCGGCGCGCCGCTATTTCGCGCAGGATGCCGCGATCCGTCGCCGCTACGAGGTCGATACCGCGGACGGCAAATGGACCAGCATGATGGCCCAGACCCATATCGGCTATACCGGATGGCAGCAGCCCGACCGCGATGTGATGCCTGCGCTGGCGACGGTCGAAAAGCCGTTGCCGCTGCCGTCGGTCGCGCCGGAGCCTCTGGTCAGGATAGCGGCCGATGCCGGTCGGCCGGTCGACGGCCGTGGCATCAAGTGGCAGCGTGTGGCGGGCTTCACTGCGGAAGGCGCGGCGATGGTCGCGACGCCGACCACCGCACCCATTATCAAGCGGCCCGGCGGCGACAGCCCGCATATCGTTTATGACGTGAACTGGACAAAGGGCGGGCCGGTGATGCTGGGCGTGATCGCGGCACCGGGCCTGGACGTGCGCGGCGCCGGCAAGCACCGGGTAGCGGTTTCCGTCGATGATGGCGCGCCGGTCGTCCTGAACCTGATGGCGGCCGAGACGGAAGAGAGCTGGGGCCGGTCGGTGATCGAGAATCGGCGCGTCGCCTCGACCCTGCTGCCCGCTTTGTCCGCAGGCAAGCACCGCGTCACCCTATGGCTGGTCGATCCCGAAGTGGTGGTCGAGGGAGTGACGCTCAGCCCGCGCTAACCTGCTCGGAGCATCCGCATCGCGTGCGCCCGGACCATCTTGGCATGGTCCGGACCGTCGCTCAGAACGCCGTGACGCTCTTCGGGCAGATGGGCAAGCGGATGGCCGTCGGGGCGGAAGACATAATGGTCGAACCACGCCCGCCACGCGGCCCGTTCGGCGGGCGGGCGGCCCGCGATTGCGCTCATCGCGAGCAGCATCGTGGGGAAGGGCTGGTCCGGCGCGACCGGGAAGGCGTCCCACCAGTAATTGACCAGGATGTTGAGCATGCCCGTCGCCTCAACCCGGTGCCACCAGAGCTTGGGCATGTAGAGCGCATCGCCTGGCCCCAGCTCGATGGTGATCGCCCGGTCGCGCGCCTGCTCGAACCGGGGATAACGGGGGTCGCCGGGTTCGGCTCCGGCGGCAAGGGCGACGGGCTGACCCGCCATCGTATGGTCGATCGGGCCGACATAGAGGTCGCCGATCGCGTCGGGGGGGTACAAGGTGAAGGTCCGCCGCCCGGCCACCACGCAGGCGATATTGTCCATCATGTCGTAATGGCAGGCGACGGTCGACGCGTGGCCGATCCAGATCAGCGGCGACACACCCGGCGGCGCGAAGGGCAGGCGGTTGTCCTCGGCCAGACCGGGCAGGGTGCTGGTGATCGGCAGGGAGCCGACATAAAGCGTCTCGCTGTCGCTTCCCGCGGCGATGCGCCCCACCGCCTCGCCCAGCGGCATCGCCTGTCGCCGGAAATTGAAGCCCGACAGGTCGTCATTATAATCGTAGCGGCCGCTGATCGCCGCATCGCCGACGAACGCCTCGACCTGCCGACCCGCATCGAAGCGCGCGAGATAGGAGGTCAGGGCGTCACCGCCTGCCTTTGCGACTTTGGCCAGCGGCCAGTCCGACGCCGCGCCGTGAATGACGACCGGGCGGCACGGCTCGACGACCAGCCGCCGAAAGGCGTCATGCCCGTCCAGTGCCGCACGGTCGATCTCGGCCGCCGCCTGGGTCATCGGGTGAGGCCGCTCAACCGCTCGTTGCGCCGCCGGGCCAGCGTCGGGATATGCCGAACCGATCCGGTGATCGCATAGATGAGCTGGAGGTCGCCCGACCGGAACAACGTCAGCGCGACCTCGTCGGGAAGCGCGTGAACCGCATCCAGGCTGATCGTGTAGAGCGAGTCGAGCCGTAGGCTTTCGCCATTGTCGAACTGGAAGTTCAGGTCGATCGGCTCGACCAGCCTGTTCTCCTCCAGCCGCCGCAGGAACTGCTCGGTCTCCGGCAGGCCGACATGCAGCCGCCGCAACGCCGCCTGGACCCGGCGAAGCGCAGGGGCCGGGCCGCCGTCCTGGTCGAACACGGCCGCGCCGCCCAGCTGGGTCAGCGCAGGATGATGCACGTCGATCGCGATATTCTCGCCCGAGACGTAGAAGCCCTGCCGCTCCAGATCGGCGGGTCTATACTCCGCCAGCGTGCCGTCCGGGGCGAGACAGAGATTTTCATCCGGCACCAGCCCCATCAATGCGCCGGGATACAGATCGCCGGTCTCGGGATGGCGAGCCATCAGGATCGGGTAATGCAGCGCGGCGGGCAGAAATTCGTCGGCGACCAGCTGGACGAAGTGCCGCCCCGCATCGGGGGCGGCGGAGACGCGCAGGGCCGCATGACGCGCGCTGTCGAGCAATTCCATTTCGGCCATGCCGGTCGATCCCTTCATCCCCTCTGGCCCCATCGCGGCGGATGCGAAACGGAGCGGTCAGGCCGGGACTGTGTCCGCCCCATGCGCCTGCCGTCAACCCTTGGGATAGCCGTTCGCGTCCGCTCTGACAAATGGCTTGTAGAGCATCTATTATAACGCTAACATCAATTCATCGAATGGGCGGTACGGCGCAAGAACGTCGATCGCGCATGAATATGATAAACGTAGGAGAGGGGAAGATGGTGGCTCGCACAGCTTTTGTGGCCGCATTCGTTTCGCGCCGGACCTTGATGGCAGGCGTCTCGCCACTCATGGCCCTCGCCATGGTGTCGCCGGGAACGGCCTTTGCCCAGACCGCAACCACCGCCCAGCAGGCCGGAACCCCGCAGGACCAGGCCACTGCCCCCAGCGAAGCGGATAACAGTCCGTCTCCGTCCGGCGAGGCGACGACCGCCGACATCGTCGTCACCGGACTGCGCAGCTCCTTGCAGCGCAACCTCGACATCAAGCGTACCGCGACCGGTGTCGTCGATGCGATCTCGGCCGAAGATATTGGCAAATTTCCCGATTCGAACGTCGCGGCCTCGCTCCAGCGGCTGCCCGGCGTCTCGATCCAGCGTTCGGGTGCGCGTGGCGAGCCGACCGGGATCACCGTTCGCGGCTTTGGCGGCGACTTCAACACCACGCTGTATGACGGCCGCCGCATCTCGACCGCGACCGGCGGTCGCCAGATCGACTTCAGCACCGTCGGCTCGGACTTTATCGGCGGGATCAGCGTCCTGAAGACGCCCGACGTGACGCTCGCGTCCAGCTCGATCGGTGCGACCGTCGACATCCAGTTCCCCAAGCCGTTCGATCATCCCGGCTTCCGCGCCGCGGTCAGCGCCTCGGGTTCGCTTCAGGACCGGGCGGGCCATGTCGTGCCGACGCTCGGCGCGCTGGTCAGCGATACCTTTGCCGATGATACATTGGGTATCCTGTCGAGCTTTATCTATACCCGGCGTGATACCGATACCAACCGCGTCTATGTGTCGGGTTGGCCGGGCGGTAACTTCGCGCCTTGCCAGCTGACCGGCAGCACGGCTGCGACCTGCAACCCGACCACCAGCACCACCGCCGCCGCCAGCGACCGCCGCACCCTGACCGGCTGGTTCCCGCAGCAATATGGCGCCGAACAGCAGCGGACCCAGGACGAGCGCGTCGACGGCCGCGTGGCGCTGCAATGGCATCCGTCCGATGGCCTGATGGTCACGCTGGACAACAACTTCTCGCGCCAGACCATCTCGACGGACATTTACGGCTTCGGCGTGTGGTTCAGCCAGGAGTCGCTGCGCAACGTCAAGCAGGACGCCAACGGCACGGCGGTCAGCTTTACCCAGGCCGGTTCGCCAACCGACTTCACCGCGGCGATGAACAAGCAGATCCTTCAGACCAACCAGACGGGTCTGAACGTCAAGTGGGACGTCACCGACAAGCTGACCGTCGAGGCGGACGGTGCCTATGCCAAGAGCTGGCTGAACCCCGGCAATACCATCGGCAGCAGCAACGGCGACATCGGTTATGGCGGCGCGCTCGGCACCAACCTCGGCTTCAACATCACCGCCGACAGCAACAAGGCGTTCCCGTCGATCAGCAACTTCGGCCCCGCCGGTAACGGTGGCCGTTGGGCCGATCCGACGGCGATCGGGTCGCACGTCACCGTCCTGCAAACCCAGAAGAACACCGACGAGCTGAAGCAATTCCGTGGCGTCGTGACGTGGAAAGACGACAATATCACCCTCAAGGCGGGTGGTCAGTATACCGACGACACGTTCAACCTGCTGAACCGCAGCACCTTCACCAACAATTTCTGGCAGGCCTATGCCGGTTATGGCGCACCGTCGGGCCAGGGCTCGGGCGTATCGCCGCTGCCCTCGAGCCTGTATCAGGGATCGATCAGCCTCAACAACTTCATTCCGGGCTTTGGCGGCACGCTGCCGCCCTCGGTCCTGATCTACAGCCCGCAGGCCTATCAGAACTATCTGACCAGCCTGGGCAATCCGCAGGCGCAGAACGTCCCCGGCTTCAACTATAACGGTGGCGTGAACGGCTTCACCGGGCAGTTCATCGAAGCGGTCGATCCGGGCAGCATCCTGTCGGTCAACGAAAAGACCCTGTCGCTGTTCTTCAGCGGCAAGATGGAAGGTCAGATCGGCAGCATGCCGCTGCACGCCGCCTTTGGCGTGCGGACCGAGAACACCCGACTCCGGTCGATCGGCCAGGGTCGTGCGCCCACGGTCATCACGCGCAGTGCCGCCGATCCGACGCTGCTGTCGATCGCCTTTACCGACGTCCAGCCGATTTCGAACCGCAGCAGCTACACCTATGTGCTGCCTTCGGTCGATCTGCGACTGGAAGTGACCGATAAGCTTCAGCTTCGCTTCGATGCGTCGCGCACGCTGACCCGTCCGGCCCTCAACCTGCTGAACCCCGTCGTCGGCATCGGCAACGGCCAGCGTGTAGGTGCCCTGTCGGGCAGCGGTGGCAATCCGAACCTGAAGCCCTATCTCGCCAGCAATTTCGACGTGGCGGCGGAATGGTATTACCAGCGCAACTCGTACATCGCGGTCGACCTGTTCCTGAAGAACGTCAGCAACTTCATCGTTGGCGGCGTAACCAACCAGACGGTGGGCGGCGTGATCGACCCGACGACGGGCAACCCTGCGGTCTTCGCCATCACGGCGCAGGTCAACGGCCCCGATGCGACGGTCCGTGGTGTCGAAATCGCGTGGCAGCAGGTGTTCGGCGACAGCGGCTTCGGCTTCCAGGCCAACGGCACCTTCGTCAACACCAACAAGCCCTATGACCCGAAGATCGTCGGGCAGAGCGGTTTTGCGGTGACCGGGCTTGCGAATTCGGCGAATTTCGTCGGCTTCTATGACAAGAACGGCTTCCAGTTCCGTACCGCGCTGAACTGGCGTGACGAGTATCTGTCGGGCTTCGGCCAGAACCAGAATACCGGGTCATACGGTGCCGAGCCGACCTTCGTGAACCAGAGCTTCCAGGTCGACCTGACCAGCAGCTACGACGTCACGAAGAACTTCTCGATCTTCGGTGAAGCGCTCAATCTCAACAAGAACAAGCAGAGCACGCATGGCCGGTTCAAGAACCAGCTGCTCGATGTGTTCGATTATGGCCGTCGCTTCACGCTCGGCGCGCGCTATCGTTTCTGACGATGGCCGATGGCGGGGATGGCAGGCATCGGCTTGACATCCCCGCCGCTTCTTGGACCTACTGATCCATGGTTCAGCCCGTTCAGAATATCGTGATCGTCGGCGGGGGCACGGCCGGTTGGCTGACCGCGGGCGTCATCGCCGCGCGGCACCAGGGGCGGCGGCCGCATGGCTTTACCGTCACCCTGGTCGAATCCCCCAATGTGCCGATCATCGGCGTGGGGGAGGGGACGTGGCCGACGCTGCGCACCACCCTCAAGCGCATGGGCGTGTCGGAGACGGCGTTTTTTCGCGAATGCGACGCCTCGTTCAAGCAGGGCGCGCGGTTCAACCGCTGGACCACGGGCGCGGCGGATGACGGCTATTACCATCCCCTGATGTTGCCGCAGAGCTTTGCGCAGGTGAACCTCGCGCCGCACTGGCTGACGTCGGAGGATGAGGAGGTCAGCTTCTGCGACGCGGTGACGCCGCAGGGCCGGATCTGCGACGCGGGGCTGGCCCCGAAGACGATCGCGACGCCGGAATATGAGGCGATCGCCAATTATGCCTATCACCTCGACGCGGGCAAATTCGCCGACTTCCTGCGCCGCCATTGCTGCGAGCAACTGGGCGTGCGGCATGTGCTGGCCGATGTCGAGGAGGTCCTGCTGACCGAAAGCGGCGACATTCGCAGCGTTCGGACGGCCCAGGCGGGCGAGGTGGCGGGCGACCTGTTCGTGGACTGCACCGGCTTTCGCTCGCTGTTGCTGGGCGAGGCGATGGAAGTGCCGTTCCAGCCGCTGAACGACGTGCTGTTCTGCGACACCGCGCTCGCCATACAGGTGCCCTGTGACGATCCCGAGGCACCGATCGCCTCGCACACCATCTCGACGGCGCAGTCTTCGGGCTGGATCTGGGATATCGGCCTGCCGACCCGGCGCGGCGTGGGCCATGTCTTTTCCAGCAGCCATATCGACCGCGACGACGCCGAGCGTGAGTTGCGCGCCTATCTGGGCGAGGCGGGGCGTGACCTGCCCGTGCGCGAGTTGAAGATCCGGGCGGGGCATCGCACCCGTTTCTGGGAACGCAATTGCGTTGGCGTCGGGCTGGCGGCAGGGTTCCTGGAACCGCTGGAGGCGTCGGCCATCGTGCTGATCGAGCTGTCCGCCAAGCTGATCGCCGAGCAGATGCCCGCCTGTCGCGAGGTGATGGATACCGTCGCCAAACGGTTCAACGAGACGACCTTGTACCGCTGGGGCCGGATCGTCGATTTCCTCAAGCTGCATTATTCGCTGACGAAGCGGACCGACAGCGACTTCTGGCGGGACAATTGCCGCCCCGAGACGATGCCGGATCGGTTGCAGGAATTGATGGAGCTCTGGCGCTATCAAGCGCCGTGGATGCATGACGAATTCGACCGGGTGGAAGAGGTGTTTCCCTCGGCCAGCTATCAATATGTCCTGTATGGCATGGGCCAGCGCACCGACATCGCACCGGGCAGCCTGATCGCCGAGACCGTCGCCGCCGAGCGGGCGCGGCGAGAGAATGACGTGCAGACCGGGCGATTGCTGGCGGGCCTGCCGAAGCACCGCGACTTGATCCGCAAGATCGTGGAGCGGGGCTTGCCGACGATCTGAGAGGTTAGAGTTGAGAGCGATCAGCATTGCTCGGTTTTAGCCCCTCCCCTTCAGGGGAGGGGTTGGGGTGGGGCATCGCCATGGGCGTTTCGCTTGCGGAAGCGCCCCACCACGGCCCCTCCCCTGAAGGGGAGGGGTGAGCAGAGTTGATCGTTTTCGACTCTAGGCGTGGCCTTCGACTTCGCTCAGGCTGAACGGATGGTGGGATGTATGGCCTTCCCCTCGCTCCGTTCAGCCTGGGCAAAGTCGAAGGCCAAGGCATTACCGCCCCGACAGCGTAAAGCTGTCCACGTCCATCCAACCGCCCTTCGGTCTCGGATTGTAGCAGAACAGCGCATATTGCTGTCCTTGGAAGGTCCCCGTCCGCCAGTCGAAGGCGAGTGGGAAGTCCCCGCCCAGCGCCTGCCAGTCCCGCCCGTCGACGCTATAGGCGACACTCGCGCGGTCGGTCTTGAAGTCCATGTCCGTGCGCAGGAACAGCTGGCTTGCCGTCACGGGCCGGGCATCAACGCGAAGATTGGTCTTCTGCGTCGTGCCCTTGTCGGCCGCGACATCCTCGATCACCCGCATGGTCAGGGTCAGCCGCCCATCGCCACCCCGGCCGATAGCGATATGGCCGCTATATTTGCCGAAGGTGCCGAAGCCGCACTGGTCGCCGCTGCGGATATGCGTCGTGTCGATCGCCACCGTCCCCCGGCTGAACGGCCCTTGCCCCTTTTGCAGCAGGGTGTTGCGCGCGCTCCACAACGCGGGGGCCTGCCCCGCACGCAGCCGCATCCAGCCCGGCCGCTCGGTCAGCGACCAGTCCCTGGCGACGGGATTGTGGTTCCACTGCCATTGCAGGCCCAGCGTCCGCGCGGAGAAGTCGTCCGAGGCGGGAAGGGCGCTGACCTTCTGGCCCTGGATCGGCTTGGTCGCGGTGGCAGGGACGCGGCCCGGCGCGTCCGGCGTGCCCCAGACCGGCCAGCCGTCTTTCCAGAACATGGGGCTGATATTGGTCATCCGGCCGATCGCGCCCGCATCGACCATGACGAAGCCATAATCGGTGCCGTCGGGCAGGTCGACGATCGCGCCCTGATGGCCGCCGGTCTTGTCGTCGATCTGGTCACGCGTCTCCCATGGCCCGAACAGGCTTTTTGCACGCGACACGGTCATGCCCAGCCGCCGGGGAATCGCGTTGAACATGTAGTAATAATCGCCGCGCTTGACGAGCTTCGAACCCTCCGCGCCCTTGTTGTAATAGACGACGCGCTTGTCGGTCACGGTGCGCAGGTCATGGTCCAGGCTAAGAAGTGTGTTGGTGCCGTCCGAGCCGACCGAAGTCATGATATAGGCGCTGCCATCGGTGTCGAAGAACAGGCCCGGATCGAAGGCGGCTTCGCCGATCCGGTTCATCGCCCAGGGACCGCGAATATCCTTCGAGCGATAGACGCGCGTCTTCTCGCCCACCGGCGTCACCGCGATGTAGAAGACGCCGTTTCGGTAGCGCAGACTGGGCGCGAAAATGCCCTTCCGATATGCGCCGCCGTCCTTCAGATCATATTGCGGCATCCCCTCCAGCCGGTCGATGACATGGCCGACGAAGCGCCAGTTCACCAGATCGCGCGAGGTCATGATGGTCAGGCCGGGCACGTTCGCGAAGGTCGTGGTGATGAAGTAGAAATCCTGTCCGACCCGGATGATGTCGGGATCGGGATAATCGGCATAGAGCGGCGGATTGGCATAGGTGCCGTTGCCGCGATCCGACTGCCAGACCTGCGCTCCGGCTAGAGCGGGCAGTGTGGCGAGCAGCGCGAGAGGAAACCACCTCATTTCGGATTGTACACATAAGGGCCGACCACCGTGCCGACGAACCCGCCCGCGCGCGCGGTGCTGAGGAAGCGGGTATCGAGATCGCTTTTCAGCGTGGCGCGCCGGCCGCTGCTTTCATAGTCGAAACCCATCGTCCCGCCCTTGGCGTGGAGGGTCAGGGTCACCGGTCCCTTGGGGGCGAAGGGCACGGAGGCGATGAGCGTCTCCGGCGCCGTCTCGTCGCGCGTGTTCTTGCCCTCCCGCTTGTAGAGCGCGATACGCGGCTGGCCGTCGATGCGGGTCAGGCCGAAGAACAGATAGGCATAGTCGTTCTGAATCGCGACCAGCCCGGCCCGCGCGCCGTCCTTGGTCGGGGTAAAGCGCAGCGTGGTCGAGACGTCGGCATTCGCATGTTGCTGCCGCCGTCCGACAAAGCCCGGCACGCCCTGCCGGTCGCCCAGCGCATCGCCGCCCTTCATCGTCAGCGCGCCGTTCGCGACCGAATAGAAGGGCACCTTGGGCGTGCGCACGCCGATCCATTGCATCGCCAGCCGGTTGCCGTCGAACTCATCAGTATAGCCGAAATCGCCGCTGGTCGGCAGCTTGGGCGCGGGTGACGCTGGCAGGTTCGGGGCCTTATGGGGCCAGGGCACCGTCTTGCCGTGTTCGAGAATGATCGGCCAGCCGTCCTTCCACGTCACCGGCAGCAGGAAGGTCTCGCGCCCGATATTATAATAGTCGTCGGCATAGGGCCGCGTCGCCAGGAAGGTCGCCCACCAGTCGCCATTCTGCGTCTGGACCAGCTCGGCATGGCCCGCCGCGCTGATCGGATGCGGGCGCTTGGGATCGAGGTCGCGCTGGGTCAGGATCGGGTTATTCGCAAAGGGCACATAGGGGCCGCGAAGCGCTTTCGAGCGCAGCACGACCTGCGAGTGATTGACGCTGGTGCCCCCTTCGGCGGCGGTCAGATAATACCAGCCGTCCTTTTTGAAGATATGCGGCCCCTCGATCCAGACGGGCTTTTTGGACAGGTCGACGCCGCCATTGACCAGCTGGGTGCTTTCGCCGACCATCTTGCCCGCCCGCCAGTCATATTCCTGGATCCAGATGGCGCGGTGGCCGTCATAGCGCGGCGTCTCGTCGGGGGCGCGATTGTTGACGATATAGGCGCGGTCGCCCTCCCAATAGATCGAAGGGTCGATCCCCTCGAAGGGAAGCCAGATCGGGTCGGACCATGGCCCCTCCGGCTTCTTGGCGGTGATGACGAAATTGCCCCGGCACTGGACGCAGGTGTTGACGATGTAGAAGGTGCCGTCGTGATAGCTGATGTCGGGCGCGAACACCGCCTCCGATACCGAGCGCCCGGCAAAATCCAGCTGCCCCGGCCGGTCGATCGCATTGCCGATCTGGGTCCAGTGGACGAGGTCGGTCGAATGGAAGATCGGCAGTCCGGGGAAGTGCGCGAAGGACGAGTTGACGAGATAATAGTTCTTGCCGACCCGCGTCACCGACGGGTCGGGATAATAGCCCGAAATGATCGGGTTCAGATACTCGCCCGCCTTCGGCTTCGCCTTCGCCTGCTCGATCGAGCGGCCCTGATAGGTGAAGCGGTCGAAGGTCGCGGTCTGGGCGGACGCCGTGCCAGCTATGGCGAGCAACAGTGCCAGGGCGGCGAAGGGCAGGCGGATCATGCGATGGACTTTCGGACGGGGGCGGCGCTGAGCGCGGCGGCGATGGCGGCGCGAAGCGGCTTGGGTTTCAGCGCATCGTCATAGGGCAGGGGACGCTGCGGCAGGCCGTCGGCGCGCGGAGCGAAGCCGTTCAGCCAGCTATGCTTGTCCCATAGACCCCAGCACAGCAACTGGTCGAGCTGCGGATAGGACAGCATCATGTCGAGATAGCTCTTGGCGACCGCCGCCACCTGCGCGTCGCGCTGCGCGATATCCTTCGGCATTTCCCGGTCGTTGATGTCGAATTCGGTGATGAGCAGGCGATAGCCCATCGCCGTGACGTCATCGAGGAAGCGCTTCCACTCGGCACGCTGCACCTTGGAATGGCTGCCGTCATTGCCGAGATGGCTCTGGATGCCGAGTGCGTCGACGGGGACGTTCTCCTTGCGGAACCGCTCCAGCAGGCGGAGCACGCCCGCGCGATGCGTCTCGTTGCCGACCTCCCACGACATGTAATCATTATAGACGCGCTGGGCATGAGGCGCATGTTCGCGCGCGGCTTCATAGGCGATCTTGAACACGTCGAAGCCGAGCGCCTTGTCGAACACCGTGCCCCGGATTTCGCCGGTCTTGGGATCGATCGTCTCGTTCACCACGTCCCAGCTATAGATCTGGTCGCCGAAATGCCCGGCAACGGCGGCGATATAGCGGCGCAGCCATTTCTCCGCGCCGGTCTTCGTCACCGTCTCGGCCAGCGCGGGCGAGATATATTTCTCGTAATTCCAGAGGAGCGTGTGACCGCGCAGCTTCATGCGGTTGTCACGGGCGAACCCGGCGATGCGGTCGGCGGGGCCGAAGTTCAGCCGTTCCGGGTCATTGCCCAGCACATAGACCTTCATCTCGTTTTCGGGGACCAACACCCCGCATTCGCGCGCGACGATCGCGCCGTAGCCCGGATCGTTGATCGGCGACCCCCGACCCGCATTGATCGCCGTGCCGAACAGGATGCCCTTCTGCGCCGCCAGATCGCGCAGTGACGGCGCACCTTGCGCCCATAGCGAGCTGGGTAGCGCTCCCATCGCTAGGCCGCCTGCGATCCCGGCCAGTTGCTGACGACGCGTCAGCGATGGCCCCTGCCAATTGGGTTTCATCACCCTCTCCCTTATCCTTTGCCGGAACTTTTGCATGGCCTGCGTCAAACGGCAAGGCCATGTAAGTTGGGGCGAATGTTGGTCAGCCGGTCAGGCGCGCATCGGCCCATATGACGGGCAGCGCTGCGTCGGGAGCGCTATCGGCGCGCGTGACCAGCTCGATCAGTTTGCGGCCGCGCACGTCCGCCTCGACGGCCACCGGCGCTTCGTTGAGCGCGACCGGGCGCGAGCGGGTGAGGAGTTTGCCGTCGCCGTAAACCTCGAACACCACCCGCCGTCCGCGCGCCGTGGCGGAGTCGTCGATGCCGACCATGGCGTCGAAGCGCGCCTGGCCGCGATTGCGCACCTCCAGCCGCGAATTGGCGAGCACGCCGATCCCGGTGTCATAGACCTTTCCGCTCAGCCGCAACGGTCGCCCGAACGGGGTGCGATCGGCTTGCGCGCCACCCCATCCGGCATATTGCGGGAAGTCGCCCGGCCCCTTGCTGCCGCCCCAGGGGCTGAGTTCGTGATGGATGGTCGGATCGCCCTCCGGCGTGGCGATGCCGTCCTCGGCCGGGTTCACGTCGCTGGGCGCCTCCGACAGATAATGGCCGTCCGCCAGACGGTGCGTGCCGGTCACACGGTAGATCAGGGTCTGATGCGGGGCGAGGGTCAGCTTGGTTTCGCCCGAAAACCGGCTCTTCGCGCCGGTCCACAGATCGGTCATGGCGACATCGCCCTGCAGCTTCAGGTGATCGGCGGTGAGGACCGGCTGCACCGGGGCGGCGGTGCGGTTGAGGATCGCCACCGCCTTGTCCCCATTGGCCAGGCTCTTTACGAAGATCTGCACGTCGTCGGACAGATAGGCGGGCACGGCCTGGTTCGCGCCCGCATCCTGATTGAGCGCGATGATCGCGCGGTTGCCAAGCAACGCGATCTGTTCGGCATTGGCCTTGCGCAGGTCGAAGCCGATCAGCAGCGGTGCATTCATCATCGCCCACATTGCGAAATGCGACCGCGCCTCGGTCATGTGGTTGGCGTCGAACTCGCCCGAGCCGACGAACAACATGTCGGGGTCGTTCCACGTATGCGGATGGGCATAGAGCGCACGGCTGGCGCTGGTATCGAGATTGGTCAGCATCCGCGACCAGTGCGCGGTGATGTCGTCGCTGGTCCGTGAGACGTTGCCGATCTGCTTGCCCCAGCTGCGCACGTCCGCCGATCCCCACAGGCAGAGCGAGAAGAGATAGTCGCCGTCCGGGTTCTCCCGCTTCAAGGCGCTGGCGACATGATCGTAGAGCGCGCGCACCGCGGGGATGTTGGTGCGCGCGAGGGAGTTCATATCGATCAGCGGCGTCAGCTCGCGATAATCGCCCTTGCGGACATGCTCGCTATCCTTGCCCAGCCCGCGAATGCCGCAGCCGTCGACCTTGATATAGTCGAAGCCCCATTCGCGGAAATAGAGCGCGATATCCTGGTCGATATGGCCGTACAGCCCGACCTCGCGCTCGGCGATGGTGCCCTCGGGCTGGTTGGCGAAGTTCGGGGTATAGACCTGGCCGCAACTGTTACGCCCGATGTCCGAATAGATGCCCGCCTTGAACCCCATGGCGTGAAGCCGGTCGGTTAGCGGGCGAAAGCTGGTCTGCTGGTTCGGCCCAGCGGCGGCGGAGGGAAATTTGTCCGCGCGGATGACCAAGCGGCCATCCGGCTGGCGGCGGCGTAGCCACCAGCCGTCATCGATGTTGATATAGCGATAGCCCGCCTCGCGAAGGCCCTTGTCTACGATCAGCCTGGCCGAGGCCATGACCTTTTCCTCGTCGACATCGCTGTTGAACGCGTTCCAGCTGTTCCAGCCCATCGGCGGCAGCGCGGCCTGTCCGCCCTGATTGGCGCTCCATCGGCCGGTCGGGGCCAGTGGGTCGGTCTTGCCCGCCGCCAAGGCTGGTCCGCAGGTCATCCAGGCGATGGTGATAGCGCTCGCGAAAGCCCTTGCGATGATGGGCCGCATAATGATCCTCCCCGTAATGGTCTTTGGGTGATCTTGTCGGACTAAAAAGGGACTGTCCACCGCTCGCGGATGGAAAAGCCGTATGAAAATCGAATGCTGGACGCTGACGGCTTTCGTGATACCGTTATCAAAAATAGGGTTTCAGGGGAGTGATTTGGCATGAAGACATGGCCTGCGGCAATCCTGTCGGCTCTGGCGCTATCGACCTCCGGCATGGTGCTGGCGCAGCAGCAGGCGGCGGCCGGTCCCGGACAGGCCCAGGCGCTGGCGGCGCGGCTGGTCGGCCGGATGACGACCGACGAAAAGCTCGGCCAGTTGCTCAACACCGCACCCGCCATTCCCCGGCTGGAGGTGCCTGCCTATAACTGGTGGACGGAGTCGCTGCACGGTGCGCTAGGTCCGGTGCCGACGACCAATTTCCCCGAGCCGGTCGGGTTGGCGGCAACCTTCGACGATGCACTGGTCGGCCGCACGGCGCAGGCGATCAGCGCGGAGGTGCGCGGAATTCACGCGCTGGCACGAACGACGGGGCGGATGGGGCGGATCGGCACCGGACTGGACACCTGGTCGCCCAACATCAACATTTTTCGTGATCCCCGCTGGGGGCGGGGGCAGGAGACGTACGGCGAAGACCCGTATCTGACCGCGAGGATGGGCGTCGCCTTCGTGCACGGGATGCAGGGCGACGATCCGGCACAGATCGACGTCGTCGCCACGCCCAAACATTATGCGGTGCATAGCGGCCCGGAATCGACCCGGCATGAGGCCAATGTCTATGTTTCGCAGCATGATCTGGCCGACACCTATCTCCCTGCCTTTCGTGCCGCGATCGTCGAGGGCGGGGCGGGTTCGATCATGTGCGCCTATAACCGGATCGACGGCCAGCCCGCCTGCGCCAGCGACCTGTTGCTGAAGGATACTCTGCGCGGGCGCTGGGGCTTTCGCGGCTATGTCGTGTCCGACTGCGACGCGGTGAAGGACATCGCCGCCAACCATCACTACGCCCCCGATGCGGCGAGCGCGGTGGCGGCGGCGATGCGGGCGGGCGTCGACAATGAGTGCAACAATGCGACGCTGACCGACACGGACGGGCTGACCAATCCGTATCGCGAGGCGCTGTCGCGCGGGCTGATCTCGGTCGCCGACATCGACCGCTCGCTGACCCGGTTGTTCGCCGCACGCTATCGCACTGGCGACCTGCCGGGGCTGCGCCCGCTTTCGACCCAGACCAGTTCGCCCCGCGACATCGACACGCCGGCCCACCGCGCGCTGGCGTTGGAGGTAGCGGAGAAGAGCCTCGTCCTCCTCAAGAACAAGGGCATCCTGCCGCTCAAGGCCCATGCGAGGATCGCGGTGATCGGCCCGCTGGGCGATGCGACGCGGGTGTTGCGCGGAAACTATTCCTCCTCGCTGTCGGGGCCGCGGATTTCGGTGGTCGAGGGGCTTCGTCAGGCCATGCCGGGCGCGCAGGTGCGCTATGTGCCCTTTGGCGAAACCTATACGGACGGCGATCTGATCCCGACGACCGCGCTCCAGACCGAAAGCGGCGAGCCGGGCCTGACGGCGCGCTATTACAACGTCGTCGGTCGCATTCCCGACCGCTTCGCCCCCGGCGCGCTGAACGACTGGCTGAAGACCGCCAAATTCGAGGATCGTCCCGTCGTCACCCGCGTCGAGGCCAACGCCGCCTCGCGTAGCCTGGACCTGTCCTCGGTCCGCGACGTACACCGGGCGGTGTGGACGGGCTACCTCGTCCCGCCGGAGACGGGGCGCTACCGGCTGGGCATCGCGGGCTTCAACGGCGCGATGCGTTTTGACGGGCAGCCCTTTGTCGATCTGACCAAGGCGTCGTGGAACAGCCTGCCGACGATGAAGACCGTCACGCTGGAAAAGGGGCGGCGCTACCCGATCACCGTCACGACCGAGGCGCGCATCCTGACCGGCATCAATCTGGTGTGGAAGCGGGTTTCCGACGATCCCGTGGCCGAACTGCGCGCGGCGGCCAGGGCGAGCGACGCGCTGGTCGCGGTGGTCGGCCTGACCTCCGATCTGGAGGCGGAGGAGGCACCGATTGCGGTCCCCGGCTTCAAGGGCGGCGACAAGACGACGCTCGACCTGCCCGCCGACCAGCAGGCGCTGCTCGAACAGGCCAAAGCCACCGGCCGCCCGCTGATCGTCGTGCTGATGAACGGCAGTCCGGTGAACCTGGCCTGGGCCAAGGCGAATGCCGATGCCATTATCGAGGCCTGGTATCCGGGGCAGGCAGGCGGGCTGGCGGTCGGCCATGTCCTGTCGGGCAAGACCAACCCGGCCGGTCGCCTGCCGCTGACCTTCTACCGCTCGGTCGAGGATCTGCCGCCGTTCGGCGACTATGCGATGAAGGGGAGGACCTATCGCTACTTCACGGGCACTCCGGTTTACCCGTTCGGCTATGGCCTGAGCTACACCAGCTTCGCCTATGCGCCGCTGTCGGTGAAGCCCGGTGCGGACGGCAGCATGACCGTCACGACCGAGGTGCGCAACACCGGCCGCCGCGAAGGGGACGAGGTGGCACAGCTCTACCTGAACTTCCCCAGGGTCGAGGGCGCACCGCGTGTCGCCCTGCGCGGGTTTCAGCGGGTGCATCTGGCCCCCGGCGAACGCCGGAGCCTGACCTTCACGCTCAGCCCGCGTGACTTGAGCGCGGTGGACGCCGATGGCCAGCGGCTGGTGATGAAGGGCGACTATCGCGCTTCGGTCGGCTCGGGCCAGCCGGACACGGGCGTCCCGGTGCGCAGCGCGCCGTTCCGGATCGATACGGCTACCCCCATCGCGGATTGATCCTCCCCGGCACGGGGAGGGGGACCATGCGTAGCATGGTGGAGGGGGCTTGCCATAAAGGACGTATCCTGCGGCCCGCCCCCTCCGTCAGGGCTTCGCCCTGCCACCTCCCCTTGCAGGGGAGGAATCAAATCACTTCGTCGCCAGCGCCCGCCCGAAGAAAGGCAGGACCTGCTCCTGAAAGCGCACCCCGATCCGGTTCACATGGTCGCCCTCGTAAATCTCGAACTTGTGGGCGATGCCATAGCTGTCGAGCGCTTCGTGCAGCTTCTGCGCATCCGCCTTCAGCCCGTCCTGCGATCCGACATCCAGCCCGATCGCGCGATAGCTGCGCAGGGGCGTGACATATTGGTCGACGAAGGCCAGCGGGGTGTTGGCCAGCCACTTGGCGCCGATATCGTCTCGCACCTTGCCGTCCTTGACCGGCAGGTCGAGATAGAGCGGCGGGTTCTTCGGATTGGGCGACCAGGCGGCCGAGGCGGCGAGCATCGCACGCTGGCCCCAGTTCAGCTTGGCGGACTCAGCGGGCGAGGCGAGGCTGGTCAGCAGCTTTTCATCAGTGCCCTCGGGCCGCGCCATCGCACGCGGCGACAGGCAGCAGGGGCTCATCATATAGATCGCCCCGTACATATCGGCATGCTTCATGCCGATTCGCGCGGTGCCATAGCCGCCCATCGAATGACCGGCGAGGCCGCGGGCTTCGCGGCGCGGGATGGTGCGATAGCGTGCATCGATCGCGGCGATCAGATCGTGGCTGATGAACCGCTCGAAATCGCCGACCGTCTGGGACGATGCGTACATCGATCCGTTGTGCATCGTCTTGCTGTCGGGGAAGACCAGGATCATCGGCGAAACACCGCGCGCGAACGCCCCCTCGACCGAGGCGGGGACGTGGATTTCCTTTGTCCACTGGTCCGCGCCGATCGAATAGCCGTGCAGCGCATAGACGACCGGATAGCGGCGCGTGCGGTTCCTGGCATAGTCGGGCGGCAGGACGACGATGACGTCGCGGTCGGCGCTGTTGCCCTCCAGATTGCCCTCGATCGCGGCGGAATGGACCTTGATCCGCTCGACCGTGACCGGCTTGGCGCCGGGCACGACGGTCGGAGACTGGGTGGCCATCTGGGCAGGCGCGGCCGCGATCGGCAGCAGCGCGACACCGGCGGCGAGCAGCCAGCGGGTGGGCGAAAAGCGAAGGGCCATGCGGGTCATCCTCTGTCCTGAAAACGCGCCGACATGGGGTGTCGGTCTTGTAGGGGGCGACCCGCGAGGGAGAGGCGGGGTCGGATATCGTTACCAACAATGCGGGGTTTATATTGTCAAGCGGCCGTATCGGCGCTGGATTCCCTTGGCCTTTGACTTCGCTCAGGCTGAACGAGGTTTGGTGGCTTGGGCATAATCCTTCGCTCCGTTCAGCCTGAGCGAAGTCGAAGGCCACGCTCCCACCTGTCCCATCGCAAAACGCCCAACCGGCCTTGCATCCCTTGTCCTGATAGCGCTATCGTCCTTTCAAAGCTCCGAAGACGGGGCGCTTGGAGAGGAAAAGCGATGAAGCGCTTGATGATGGCCAGCCTTGTGCTGGGTCTCGGCACCGCGGCCTGCGGGACGCAGCATACGGCCGACAATACCGTGGCGGAAAACACGACGACGGCGTCGAACGATGCCAACCCGACCTCGCCCGATGGCCGCCATTATCTCTCGCAGCCGCTGGTGCGCGAGATCTTCACCGCCGATCCGTCCGCGCATGTCTGGAGCGACGGCAAGCTCTATATCTACCCCAGCCATGACGTGCCGACCGACACGCCGAACGACGATCTGGGCAATCAGTACGCGATGCGCGACTATCGTGTGCTGCGCATGGACGAGCCGGGCGGCAAGGTGACGGTCGGCCCCGTCGCGCTCGACGTGAAGGACGTGCCCTGGGCCTCGCAGCAGATGTGGGCGCCCGATGCCGCCTATAAGGACGGCACCTATTATCTCTATTTCCCCGCGCGCGATAAGACCAAGGACAAGAACGGCCTGGGCGCGTTCCGCATCGGCGTCGCGACCTCGAAGAACCCGATGGGTCCGTTCAAGGCCGAGCCGGAGGCCATCCCCGGCAGCTTCTCGATGGACCCGGCCGTCTATCAGGACACGGACGGCACCGCGTACATGTATTTCGGCGGCATCTGGGGCGGCCAGCTTCAGCGCTGGAAGGACGGCAAATATAATCCGAACGGCAGCGACACCGACCTGAAGCAGGACGACCAGCCCGCCATCTCGGGCAAGATCGCCAAGATGAACCCGGACATGAAGACCTTCGCCGAAACCCCGCGCGACGTCGTGATCCTCGACGAACAGGGTAAGCCGGTGCTGGGTGGCGACCATGACAAGCGCTTCTTCGAGGCGTCCTGGGTCTTCAAGCGCGACGGCAAATATTATTACACCTATTCGACCGGCGACACGCATTTCCTGAACTATGCGATCGGCACGAGCCCTTATGGCCCGTTCACCTATAAGGGGCATATCCTGAAGCCGGTGCAGGGCTGGACCACCCATCACTCGATCGTGGAGTGGAAGGGCAAGTGGTGGCTTTTCTACGCCGATACTCAGTTGTCGGACAAGAACCACCTGCGTAACGTCAAGATGACCGAGTTGAAGTTCAACCCGGACGGGACGATCCCGACCATCGACCCGTTCGTGAAGTAAGGACGACGATGTTTCTGGGGATCGATATCGGCACGTCGGGCGTGAAAGCCGTCGTGCTGGACGAACATGGCGCGGTGGTAGGGCAGGGGACAGCGGCGCTGACCGTGCAGCGTCCCCAGCCGCTCTGGTCCGAACAGGACCCGGAGGCCTGGTGGCAGGCGACGACCGCCGCCGTCCGCGCGATCGACCCGGCGGTGCGCCGGGCGGTGCGCGGCATCGGGCTTGCCGGGCAGATGCACGGCGCCACCTTGCTGGGCGCGGACGATCAGGTGCTGCGTCCCGGCATCCTGTGGAATGACGGGCGCAGCGAGGCCGAGTGCGCGGAATTGGAGGCCAAGGCCCCCGATCTGCATCTCATCGCGGGTAATCTGGCGATGCCGGGCTTCACCGCGCCCAAGCTGCTCTGGGTCGCGCATCACGAGCCGGAAATCTTCGCGAAGATCCGCACCGTGTTGCTGCCCAAGGATTATGTCCGCCTGCGCATGACGGGTGAAAAGGCGTCGGATGTGTCGGATGCGGCGGGCACGCTCTGGCTGGACGTCGAGCGCCGGGAGTGGAGCGACGATATCCTCGCCGCCACCGGCCTGACCCGCGAACAGATGCCGCAGGCGGTCGAAGGCACGGCGCAGACCGGCAAGCTGCGTGCCGAGGTGGCGGAAGCCTGGGGCATCGATCAGGTGCCGGTCGCGGGCGGCGGTGGCGACAATGCCGCCGGGGCCGCTGGCGTGGGCGTGGTCAAGGACGGCGACGCCTTGCTGTCGCTGGGCACGTCGGGCGTTATCTTCGCCGCGACCAAGGAATTCCGCCCCAATCCGGCGGGTGCGGTTCATGCCTTCTGCCACTGTCTTCCGAATATGTGGCACCAGATGTCGGTCCACCTGTCGGCGGCGGCTTGCATCGACTGGGTCGCGCGGCTGACCGGCACGCCCGGTGCCGCCGAGCTGTTCGCGCGGGCCGAGAGCGTCGGTCCGGCGAGCGGTCCCGAAATCTTCCTGCCCTATCTGTCGGGCGAGCGGACGCCGCATAACGATGCCGAGGTTCGCGGCGCCTTCCTGGGCCTCGACCACGACACCACGCCGGAGCGGCTGGCGCAGGCGGTGCTGGAGGGCGTGGCCTTCGCGCTGGCCGACGGCCTGTCGGTGCTGCGCGATGCCGGGACCGAGCTGTCGCGGCTGTCGGTCATCGGCGGCGGGGCGCGTTCGTCCTATTGGGGACAGACGCTGGCCGCCGCGCTGAACGTCGAGCTGGTCTATCTGAAGGGCGGCGAGGTCGGTCCCGCGCTGGGTGCGGCGCGTCTTGCCCAGCTGGCGGTCGATGGCGGCTCGCCGGAGGAGGTTTGCGCGCCGCCGCCCGTCAGCCACAGCATCGCCCCCGACGCCGCGCTCGCCGAGCGTTTCGCCCCCAAGATCGCGCGCTTCCGCGACAGCTATTCCCGTATCACTCCGAGGAACCGTTAAATGGCTACCGACTTTTTCGCCGACATCCCGACGATCCGTTACGAGGGTCCGGACAGCGACAACGAACTCGCTTACCGCTTCTACGACAAGAACCGCGTCGTTCTGGGCAAGACGATGGAGGAGCATCTCCGCTTCGCCGCGTGCTTCTGGCACACCTTCTGCTGGCCGGGTTCGGACGTGTTCGGCGGCGGCACCTTCAACCGCCCGTGGCATGCGGGCGCGAACGACAGCGCGGCCGCGGCGCAGAAGCGTGAGGTGGCGTTCGACTTCTTCTCGAAGCTCGACGTGCCCTATTACTGCTTCCACGACGTCGACGTGATGGCCGATGCGCAGGGCGTGGCCGAGCATCGCCGTTACTTCGCCGAAGCGGTCGATCACCTCGAAAAGCTGCAGGCCTCGTCGGGCCGCAAGCTGCTCTGGGGCACCGCGAACCTGTTCAGCCATCCGCGCTTCGCCGCCGGTGGCGCAACCAACCCGGACCCCGAAGTCTATGCCTTCGGCGCGATGCAGGTCCGCGACGCGCTGGAAGCGACGCATCGTCTGGGCGGCGCCAACTACGTTCTGTGGGGCGGTCGCGAGGGTTACGAGACGCTGCTCAACACCAACATGAAGCGCGAGCTGGACAATCTGGGGCGCTTCCTGTCGCTGGTCGTCGAGCACAAGCACAAGATCGGCTTCACCGGCACCATCCTGATCGAGCCGAAGCCGCACGAGCCGACCAAGCACCAGTATGATTTCGACACGGCGACCGTGTACGGCTTCCTCAAGGCGTACGGCCTGGAAAACGAAGTGAAGGTCAATATCGAGGCGAACCACGCCACGCTGGCGGGTCACACCTTCGAGCATGAGATCGCCACGGCGGGCGCGCTGGGCATCTTCGGCTCGATCGACGCCAATCGCGGCGACCACCAGAATGGCTGGGATACCGATCAATTCCCCAACTCGGTCGAGGAACTGACGCTGGCCGTGCTGGAGATCATCCGGGCGGGTGGCTTCACCACCGGCGGCTTCAATTTCGATGCCAAGGTGCGTCGCCAGTCGATGGATGCGGTGGACCTGTTCCACGGCCATGTCGGCGGGATCGACGTGGTGGCAAAGGGCCTGCTCAACGCCGCTGCGCTGATCGAGGACGGTCGCCTGGATGCGATCAAGTCCGAGCGTTATGCCGGTTGGGACGCCGATTTCGGCCAGCAGATCGGCGGCCTCGACCTCGCCGGGATCGCAGACCTCGCAGAACAGAAGGCGATCGATCCGAAGCCGCGTTCGGGCCGTCAGGAGCGGATCGAGAACCTCGTCAACCGCATCGTTCATTCGGGCAAGTAAGAAGGGGCGGGTCTTCGGACCCGCTTCACCTGCGAAAAGGGGCGCATCCGGCGGTTCGGACACGCCCCTTTTTGTTTGGCCGGATGGCGTGGCCTTCGACTTCGCTCAGGCTGAACGGAGGTTTAGAGTCGAAAACGATCAACTCTGCTCACCCCTCCCCTTCAGGGGAGGGGCTAAAACCGTGCAATGCTGATCGCTTTCAACTCTGGGATACAGAGCAGTACTTAATTCCGATCAGCCTGAGCGAAGTCGAAGGCCAAGGGAATCCCGCCGCCCCAAACCAACGGCGGGAGTGCCCAGATCACGCCACTCCGTTCGCCATTAGATCCCGCAATGCCTCGTGGAAGGTCGCAATTGCGGCCGTGTTGAACCCGGCGATGTTGATCCGCCCCGACCCGGCCATATAGATCGCATGACGATCGCGCAGCCATTCCACCTGCGTCGGCGACAGGGGCAGGGTTGCGAACATGCCCTTGCCATGCGCCACCGCCGCTAGATCGATCGTCCCGATGCGCCCCCCGGCGGCCAGCGCCGCGCGCAGGCTGGCGAGTCGCTGGCGCATCGCCTCCAGTTCGTTGCGCCATTCGGCGGTCAGGGCTTCGTCTTCCAGGATGATGCGGACGATCGCCGCGCCGTGATCCGGCGGCATCGACCAGTTGGCCCGCGCCAGGGAAAGCAGGTTGGAGAAGACGGTCGCCCCGCTGTCCCGGTCCGGCGTGATGGCGAACAGCGCTCCGGTGCGCTCGCGATACAGGCCGAAATTCTTGTCGCAGGAATAGGCGAGCAGCGCCTCCGGCACCGCCGCCAGGATGGTACGCGCTCCCTCGGCATCCACATCGAAGCCATCGCCCAGCCCCTGATAGGCGAGATCGACGACCGGCAGCAGCCCATGTTCGGCGACCAGCGACGCGATGGCGTTCCAGCCCGCCGCATCGGGATCGATCCCGATCGGGTTGTGGCAGCATCCGTGCAACAGGACGGCATCGCCTGCCTCCGCTCCGCCCAGGCCACTGAGGAAGCCGTCCAGATCGAAGCTCTGGCTGGTCAGGTCGTAACAGGGGATCATCGCCGGTTCGACCCCGGCCTGGCGGAACAGCGGCGCATGGTTGGCCCAGCTGGGGCTGCCGATCCAGATACGCGCGACACCCGCGCGTGCCAGCAGTTCGGCGGAGAGGCGCAGCGCCCCGGTGCCGCCCGGCGTCTGAAGCCCGACGACCCGCTCGGCCGCGACCGAGTCGCCCAGCACCAGCGTCGCCAGCGCGCGGACAAAGCCGGTATCACCCTCCGGCCCCAGATAGGATTTGCTCGACTGTTCGCTCAGCAGCCGGGCTTCGGCCGCCTTCACCGCCGTCATGACGGGCGTGCGACCTTCCTCGTCGCGAAAGACGCCGACGCCCAGGTCGATCTTGTCGGGACGCGGGTCGGCGGCGTGCTGGCCGATGATGCGCAGCAAGGGATCGTCGGGCTGGCGGGTGAGGGTGGCGAAACGCATGGCAAAGCCTCTTGGACGGAAAGGCGCGCACCATAGGGTTTCGGGCTCAAAAGGGAATGACGGATGACGTGTGCAAGCGCCGCCCCCACGCGCGACGTCATGGTGTCTCAAGAAGAGGCTGAATGGAGGTGAACGACCGCGCTATTGCATCGCCTGTTTTCGATGTTTCGCCCCGTTTTTCGACCTAACACACGAAAAACGCCGGATATTGATGTGCATTATGGAGCGCTGCGGACGCTTGTTCGTACACCTTGCACCGGGAGGCGTTACGACAGCCCCACTTTGGTTCGCCATGACCGTGATGGCGGATCGATCCGGTGGTTCGTCGCCGGTTGGGCTGTCCAACTTCTTGATGCATCACCCGGTGGCGTCCGTCACGTCATCGCCCTTGCCGCACGGCCAATTCCGGCAGGTGGCAGGATGAGGAGAGTCGCGATGAATTTGATCAGAGCCTCGCTGCGTGTTGTTCTTCCCCGGGACCGCCCGGCCGATGGGTCTTTTCCCCTGATGACGGTGAAGGGCAAACCATGAATATTCCGCTTTCGCACGGCGCCCGGCCGATCGCGCCGGCGCTTCATCGCCTGTCTCGCCTGGCGTCCCTGGACCGTGCCTCGGTCACGGCGCTGGGCGAGGCGATCGCCCGGCCCCAGCCGTTCCGCCCCCGGCGAGACCTGTTGGTCGAGGGGCGCGACATCGCCTGCCCGCATCTGATCCTGTCGGGATGGGCGGCACGGGTGCGCATCCTGCTCGACGGGCGGCGACAGTTCCTTAATTTCCTGCTGCCGGGCGATATCGTCGGGCTCTATCATCACCGGCGCCCGGTGGCCCCGACGAGTATCATCACCCTGACCGAGGTCACCACCTGCACCCCGCCCGAGCCTGGCACGCTGCCCGCGCTCGACGAAGCCTATGCGGTCGCGCATGCGATGGACGAGGCCTATCTGCTGGCGCAGATCGCGCGACTGGGGCGGATGAATGCGATGGAGCGGATCGGCGACCTGATGCTCGAACTGCATGAGCGTCTGGAAACCAGCGCAATGACCCATGGCCACAGCTTCGACCTGCCGATCACGCAGGAAACGCTGGCCGATGCACTCGGCCTGACGGCGGTGCATGTGAACCGGATGTTGCAGGCGGCGCGGCGGGCGGGCGACCTGATCTGGTCGTCGCGGTCGATGACCATTCCCGATCCCAGGGCGCTGTCGCGCAAGGTGGGTCGTGCCCGGATCCGGGTAACCGCCGGCTGATTTCACGGATCGGTTGATGTGTATCAAGATACTGTAAAAGAATGATAAAATAGGGAACATCGCGCCTCATCCAACGCTGTCCGGGCAAGGAATGAGGAGAGTGGCTTATGCCGGACATCACCGACAGACCCTATGACGATGCGCCCCTGTCGACCTCCAGGGACCAGGACGCCGCCGTCAGCATTGCCACTGCCGAGGCCGTCGAGGATCGCGGAGACAGCTTTGCCGGATGGGCAGTGACGATCAACCGCCCATCCGCCGAACTCTACGCCTGGTGGCGCGACTTTTCCAACCTCGCGAGCGTGATGGAGAATGTCGAGCGCGTCGATGTGCTGGACGGCACCCGGTCGCATTGGGTGGTCAAGGCGCCCGGCGGCACCATGGTGGAATGGGACGCGATCGTCACCGAAGAGCACGAGGGCGAGCTGATCGCCTGGACTTCGGCGGAAGGCGCGGACGTCGCCAATTCGGGCCGCGTCACCTTCCGCGACGCAGGGGCGCGTGGGACCGTCGTTACCGCAACCATCCTCTACGATCCGCCCGCTGGCGTCATCGGCAAGCTGGTCGCCAAGCTGTTCCAGCGCGAACCCAATATCCAGGTCCGCCGCGACCTCGCGCGCTTCAAGCAGCTGATGGAAACCGGCGAGGTCGCCACCAACGCGATGAACCCCAAACAGCGTGAGGAGCAGGCTGCATGAAGGCGCTGACCTGGCATGGCAAGCATGACGTCCGCATTGACACTGTCGACGACCCGGAAATCGTCAATCCGCGCGACGCGATCATCAAGGTGACGGCGACCGCCATCTGCGGCTCCGATCTCCACCTCTATGACGGCTATATCCCGACGATGCAGTCGGGCGACATTCTGGGCCATGAATTCATGGGCGAGGTGGTCGAGACGGGATCGGGCTCGACCCTGAAGAAGGGGCAGAAGGTCGTGGTGCCGTTCACCATTGCCTGTGGCTCCTGCTATCATTGCGGCAAGCATCAATATTCGGGATGCGAGAACGGGAATCCGGCCGACAATCAGGATATCGCGCGCGAACTGTATGGGCATCCGATGTCCGCGCTGTTCGGCTATAGCCATATGACCGGCGGCTATGCGGGCGGTCAGGCGGAATATGTCCGCGTGCCGTTCAGCGACACCGGCCCGATCGTCATCCCCGACGGCGTGGAGGACGAGAAGGTGCTGTTCCTCTCCGACATCCTGCCCACCGGCTGGATGGCGGCGGAGAATGCCGAGATCGAGCCGGGCGATACGGTCGCGGTCTGGGGCTGTGGTCCGGTGGGGCTGTTCGCGGTCCAGTCGGCTTTCCTGATGGGGGCCGAGCGGGTAATCGCGATCGATCACTTCCCGCACCGGCTGGAACTGGCGCGCAAGTTCGGCGCGGAGACGATCAATTACGAGCAGACCGCGACCTATGACGCGCTGATGCAGATGACCGGCGGCATCGGTCCCGATGCGGTGATCGACTCGGTCGGGCTGGAGGCGCACGGCCTGTTCGTCGACAATGCGATCGACCAGATCAAGGCGTCGACTTTCGTCGGCACCGATCGCATCCATGCCATCCGCCAGGCGATCATCGCCTGTCGCAAGGGCGGCCGGGTGTCGATGCCCGCCGTCTATGGCGGCTTCGTCGACAAGTTCCCGCTGGGCGCGGTGATGCAGAAGGGGCTGACGCTCAAGACCGGACAGACCCATGTCCAGCATTACCTGCCCGGCCTGCTCGACGCGATCATGGAGGGCAAGATCGATACGACCTTCCTGATCTCGCACCGGATGCCGCTGGAACGGGCGCCCGAGGGCTATCGCATGTTCCACGACCAGCAGAACGAAGTGACCAAGATCGTGCTGAAGCCCGGTCAATAAGGAGCCACGCCATGGCAGAGAAATTCGCAATCGTGACGGGGGCCTCGACCGGCATAGGCTATCATCTGGCGGCCTGTGCGGCGCGCGACGGCTATGACCTGCTGATCGTCGCCGACGAACCCGCCATCCATACGGCCGCCAGCAAGCTATCGGTCGAGGGCGCGCAGGTTCAGGCAGTCGAGGCGGACCTGTCGACGCTGGAGGGCGTGGATCGGTTGCTCGCCGCCGCCGATGGCCGGGCGATCGATGTGCTGTGCGCCAATGCGGGCAATAGCAAGGGCGGGGCGTTCCTTAACCAGTCGGTCGAGGACTGGCGGCGATCGGTCGACACCAACGTCACCGGCACCGTCTATCTGCTCCAGCGCGTGCTGTCGGCGATGGTCCGGCGCGGCGAGGGAAAGGTGCTGGTGACGGGATCGATCGTCGGCTTCATCCCCGGCCCGTTCAACGCCATCTACAACGCCACCAAGGCGTTCATCGACAATTTCACCGAGGCGCTGCGCAACGAGCTGAAGGATGAAAAGGGCGTCACCCTGACCACCCTGATGCCGGGTGCCACCGAAACCGAATTCTTCGCCCGCGCCGACATGCTCGACACCCATGTCGGCCAGAGCAAGAAGGACGATCCCGCCAAGGTTGCCCGGAAAGGCTGGGACGCGATGAAAGCGGGCGAGGGGCACATCACCACCGGCCTGAAGAACAAGCTGCAGGTCGCAGGTGCGGGCGTGGTGCCCCAGTCGGTGCTGGCCGAAGCACACCGCCAGATCGCCGAACCCGGCTCGGCCGACTGTTGAAACTACCCTATCAGGAGACGGATCATGGGCTTGTTTACCAAGGATATCGCGACGCTGAACGACCTGTTCGTCCATCAGCTTCAGGACATTTATTACGCCGAGCATCAGATCACCAAGGCACTGCCCAAGATGATCGAGAAGGCCACCGACCCGCAGCTCAAGGCCGGGTTCGAGCAGCACCTGCGCGAGACTGAAGGGCAGATCCGGCGGCTGGAACAGGTGTTCGAGATGCATGGCGAAAAGCCCAAGGCGGTGACCTGTCCGGCGATCGACGGCATCATCAAGGAGGCCAATGAGGTCGCGGGCGAAGTCGCCGACAAACGGGTATTGGACGCCGCGCTGATCGCGGCGGCGCAGGCGGTCGAGCATTATGAGATCGCGCGCTATGGCACCCTCGTCGCCTGGGCACGGCAGCTGGGGCGCAGCGACTGCGCGGCGATCCTGGACGAGACGCTGGCCGAGGAAAAGGCCACCGACGAAAAGCTCACCGGCATGGCCGAGGGCGGGGCGAATGCGGCGGCGGGTGCTGCCCAACCCGCTTGAGGCCGCGGGCATCGTCGTCGGCACCCTTTCAGGCGACGATGCCCCAAACCGGCGTCAGTGGGCGAAGTGTGTCACGCCCAGCATCAGCGCGATGCCTGCCAAGGTCGCGAAACTGGTCCGAAGTCGCGGATCGAGCGACTGGCTGCGCGGCACCAGCTCGCATGCGCCGATATAGAGGAAAATCCCGGCGAACAGCGCCATCAGCGGTGCCAGCATCCCCGCCGGGATCGACAATCCCAGCCCGATCACGACGCCCAGCATCGGAGCGACTCCGTTGAGCACCAGCCAGCGCCGCGCCGCCGCTTCGGACCGCGCGGCGAGGCTGAGGCTGACGGTGTTGACTCCGTCCGCCACGTCATGGGTCAGGACGGCCAAGGCGATCATCCATCCCGCCGCGGTATCGATCTGGAACGCGATGCCGATGCCCAGCCCATCCATCAGGCTGTGTACGCAAAGCATGGCCGGCCCCAGATCGCCCCGCCATGAAGCGGCCGCCGCGTGCGGGATCCGGGCAAGCACCCGGTCGAGCAGCATATAGCCGCCCAGCCCCATGGCGCTGAACGCCATCATCGCGCGGATCGTCCAGCTTTCCCCCGCCAGATCCAGCGCCTCGGGCACCAGATCGAACAGCGCAACACCGACCACGATCCCGGCGGTGACGCCCAATACCAGCCCGATGCGATGACGCAGCCGCAACGCGAGCAGGCCGCCCGCCAGCGTGGCGAGCATGGCGGCAAAGCCGAAGGCGAGGGGAACAAGGGTCATGGAAGCGTCCGCACGACAAGGGCGACGAGAAGAGGGTGCGGCATCATCGACCCATGAACCAAGCCATGAGACGTTACAAGGTCACATTTATGCAATCTGGATCGATCCGCCTCAACCCCGCGCGATCGCCTCCAACACGATGGTCGCCACTTCCTGCCGGCAGATCAGCAGATCGGGCAGCAGGGGGTTCCGGCAATTATAGACCAGCGGGCTGCCGTCAATGCGCGAGGCATGAAACCCGGCCGCCAGCGCGACGGCGGCGGGGGCGCAATTGTCCCACTCATATTGCCCGCCGTCATGCAGATAGACATCGGCACGGCCCTCGACCACGGCCATCGCCTTGGCTCCCGCCGAACCCATCGGGATCATGATCGCGCCCAGCCGCTCGCCGACGCAAGCCGCGATGTCGGGCGCACGGCTGCGGCTGACGACGACGCGCAGGCCCGCCGGGCAGGGGGGATGTCTGGGGGGCAGGTCGTCGGTTGCGAACACCTGATCGCGGTCGGGCACCGACACCGCGCCGATGGCCGGGCGGCCGTCGATGGCAAGGCCGATATGCACCGCCCATTCGCCCGACCCGCTGGCATATTCGCGCGTGCCGTCCAGCGGATCGACGATCCAGACGCGGCTCGCGGCGCAACGGGCGCGGTCGTCGACCGACTCCTCGGACAGGATGAAGTCGTCGGGCCGCGCCGCGTGCAGCCGGTCGAGGATCAGCGTATTGGCATCCCTGTCGCCCAGTGCGCCGAGGGCAGCACCTTCCAGCCCGCTCGACGCGCGGATGGACCTGAGCAGTTCGCCCGCCTCGACAGCGACCGAGCGGGCCAGTTCGGCGTCGGTCACAGGTCGTAACTCCAGATGCCCAGCACATGTTCGACGATCCGCGATGCGGCCTGTTCCGCCGTCTCCTTCGTCGTGTCGATCCGGATTTCGGGCCGCTCGGGTGCTTCATAGGGGCTGGAAATCCCGGTGAACTCGGCGATCTCGCCCGCACGTGCCTTGGCGTAAAGGCCCTTTACGTCCCGATCCTCGGCGACGCCCAAAGGCGTATCGACGAAGATCTCAACAAATTCGCCCTTGGGCAGCAGCGCGCGGACCATGTCCCGCTCGGCCTTGAAGGGCGAGATGAAGGCGGTCAGCACGATCAGGCCAGCGTCCGCCATCAGCTTGGCGACTTCGCCCACCCGGCGGATATTCTCCACCCGCCCGGCTTCGGAGAAGTCCAGGTCGCGGTTCAGGCCGTGGCGGATATTGTCGCCATCCAGCAGGAAGCTGTGGCGACCCATGGCGTGCAGCTTCTGTTCCACCATGTTGGCGATGGTGGACTTGCCAGAGCCTGACAGGCCGGTGAACCAGAGGACCTTTGGGGCCTGTCCCTTCTGTCGGGCATGCGCCTCGCGCGTCACCACCGCAGACTGCCAATGAACATTCTGGGCGCGGCGCAGCGCATGGTCGATCATGCCCGCCGCGACCGTTGCATTGGTCGCGCGGTCGATCAGGATGAAACCGCCGAGCGCACTGCCTTTCGCATAGGGCTCGAACACGATCGGGCGATCGGCATAGACCTCCGCCAGGCCGATATCGTTGAGCGCGAGCGTATCGGCGGGGCGTTGCTCTTGGCTGTTCACGTCGACCACGTGACGCGGCGGCTGCACCGTTGCGCCGACCAGCTGTGTTCCGAGCTTGAGCGAGTAGCTGCGCCCGGGCACCAGCGGAGCGTCCGCCATCCAGACGATGGTGGCGACGAACTGGTCGGCGATTTCTGGCGGGTCCTCGGCGGCGGCGATCACGTCGCCGCGCGAGCAATCGACCTCGTCGGCAAGGACCACCGTCACGGCCTCGCCCGCGATCGCCTGTTGGCGGTCACCGTCAAAGGTGACGATCCGCGCGATCGCGGTCATCTTGCCCGAGGGGGCGATCCGCACCCGGTCACCGACCGATACCCGGCCACTCGCGATCGACCCGGCAAAGCCGCGAAAGTCGAGGTCGGGCCGGTTGACCCACTGCACCGGCATACGGAACGATGCGGCCGCCGCGCGGTCGCCGTCGATCGCCACCGTCTCCAGATGCGGCAGCAGCGCGGGGCCATCATACCAGGGCATGTCGGGTGAGGGGGTGGTCACGTTCGCGCCGGTCAGGCCGGACAGGGGGATGGCGGTAAACCGTTCGATCCCGATGGTCTTGGCGAAGGCGGCATAATCGGCGACGATGGCGTCGAAGACCGACTGGTCATGGCCGACCAGATCCATCTTGTTGACCGCCAGCACGATCTCCTTGATGCCGACCAGATGCGCCAGATAGCTGTGCCGCCGCGTCTGGGTCAGCACGCCCTTGCGCGCGTCGATCAGGATCACGGCCAGATCGGCGGTCGAGGCGCCCGTCACCATGTTGCGGGTGTACTGCTCATGGCCGGGCGTGTCGGCGACGATGAACTTGCGCTTCTCCGTCGCGAAAAAGCGATAGGCGACATCGATGGTGATGCCCTGCTCGCGCTCGGCGGCGAGGCCGTCGACCAGCAGTGCGAAGTCGATATTCGCCCCTTGCGTGCCGACCCGGCGGCTGTCCGCCTCGAGCTGGCTCAACTGGTCCTCGAAGATGGTCTTCGAATCGTAGAGCAGCCGCCCGATCAGCGTCGACTTGCCGTCATCGACCGAGCCGCAGGTAATGAAGCGCAGCATCGACTTGGCCGCGTGGGTGGCGAGATAGGCGTCGATATCGGCGGCGATCAGCGCATCGGGTTGATAGGCGGTCATCTCAAAAATACCCCTCGCGCTTCTTCTTCTCCATGCTGGCGGCCTGATCATGATCGATGGCGCGTCCCTGCCGCTCCGACGTGGTGGTCAGCAGCATTTCTTGGATCACTTCGGACAAGGTGGCGGCCTCGCTCTCGACCGCGCCGGTCAGCGGATAGCAGCCCAGCGTACGGAACCGGATCGAGCGGTCGACCGGGACCTCGCCTGGCCGCAGGCGGAAACGGGCGTCATCGACCATCAGCAGCATCCCGTCGCGCTCCACCGTCGGGCGCGGCGCGGCGAAATAGAGTGGCACGATCTCGATGCCTTCCTGCAGGATATACTGCCAGATATCGAGTTCGGTCCAATTCGATATGGGGAAGACGCGGATGCTCTCTCCCTTGTGGATACGGCTGTTATAGAGGTTCCACAGCTCGGGCCGCTGCGCCTTGGGGTCCCAGCCATGCGCGGCGGAGCGGAAGGAAAAGACCCGCTCCTTGGCGCGGCTCTTCTCCTCGTCACGCCGCGCGCCGCCGAACGCCGCGTCGTATCCGCCCGCCGTCAGCGCCTGTTTCAGCCCTTCGGTCTTCCACATGTCGGTGTGGCGGCTGCCATGGTCGAAGGGGTTGATGCCAAGCGCCTCGGCCTCCGGATTGCGGTGGACGATCAGCTCCATGCCCGCCGCCTCGGCCGCGCGGTCGCGCAGCTCGTACATCGCCTGGAACTTCCACGTCGTGTCGACATGGAGCAGCGGGAAGGGCGGGCGCGCCGGGAAGAACGCCTTCTTGGCAAGGTGCAGCATCACGGCCGAATCCTTGCCGACCGAATAGAGCATCACCGGACGCTCGGTCTCGGCGACCACTTCGCGAAGGATATGGATGCTCTCGGCTTCGAGGCGCTGCAGGTGGGTAAGGCCAGTCATCGGATTGTCAGATAATGTCGCCAGCGAACCGTGCGACCAACTTATCCTGTCAATCGCGATAGTCCCGCTCCAGCGAGTCCAATATGCGCGCGCCAGCCATGAACACCGCGATGGGGCAGGCGGCGAACAGGATCTTGCCCGGAAGCCCCGGATAAACGGTCAGATAATGCATGCCGCGCTCGACCGCGCCGAGGCCCAGGCCATAGATGACCAGAAAAGCCTCGAACTTCGACTTGATCGTGAACAGGGCGACCAGACGGGACCACATGACGCCGTTAGACCACCGGATCGCCCCGCCGCCAAGCGTCAACCGCTTGCCAAAGTGAGACAGTCCAGCTCGGTCAGCAGCGCGGTGCGGGCGGCCTCGATACGGGCGATCAGGGCGGGGTCGCCGATTTCCGTGGGGTCGATGGCGTCGGGCCAATGCGCCTCTATCACGGCCGCGATTCGGTCGAGCCGGGCATGATCGACCAGGAAACGCGGGTCGATCGTCGCGGGGTCGGCCACCACGCGCAGGCGCAGACAGGCGGGGCCGCCGCCATTCGCCATCGATTCGCGGACGTTCACCACCTCCAGCCGCCGGATCGGACCATTGCCCGCGACATGATCCTGAAGCCAGGACCAGACGGGTGCGGTGTCGCGCGCCTCCTGCGGCAGGATCAGGGTCGGTTCGCCGCCCGGCGGGGTCACCAACTGCGCGTTGAACAGGTAGGAGGCGATGGCATCCTCCAGGCTGACGCGCGCGGCGGGCACCTCGACGATCTCGACATCGGGCATCAGGGTGCGCAGATCGGCATAGAAGCTGTCGCGATCGGCAAAGGCCTGTTCATGGGCGAACAGCACGCGTTCGTTGGCGACGGCGACCACATCGTTGTGGAAGGCCCCCGCCGCGATGGCCGCATCCGACTGGCGCGCGAAGAGCACCCGGTCCGGCGACAGGCGATGCGCGCGGGCGACCGCCTCGCACGCCTGGCGATGCTGGCGGGCGGGAAAGGGGCCGCCGCTCTCACCATAGACGAAGACCTCGACGCCGGGATGATCATGGCCGCTGCACAGCCGCATGTGATTGGCCGCGCCCTCGTCGCCGAAGGGGGCCGGCACCGGCGGATGGACGACGAAGGCCGGGTCGGCAAAGGCAAGCCGCAACTGCGCGAGCGTCGCGGGCCACTCATGGCTGCGATGCGGCATGGTCAGCAGGTTGGCGACGGTCAGGTGGCAGCGCCCGTCGCGCGTATCGGGCGCGGGCGAGACGGTCGCGGCATTGGCCGCCCACATGGCCGAGGCGGACAGGCTCTGCGCCTTCAGGACCGGTGAGGCGGCGCCATAATCGGTCGCCAGCCGCCCCAGCCAGCCATGGTCGGGTCGGGGATGCGGCAGGAGGATGCCCTGCACCAGCCCCAGGTCGAGGTTCGCGCGCATCTTGGCGATCCCCTGAAGCGCGGCGGCCTTGGGGTGCGAGGTCTTGCCCGCATTGCGGGTGGCGGCAAGGTTGCCGTGGCTGAGCCCGGCATAATTGTGGCTCGGCCCGATGATGCCGTCGAAGTTGATTTCTTTCAGCATGATGCTCACCGATCGATATGCAGGACGGTATCGCCGACCGTCAGGTCGAGCGTGTTGGCGGCTTGTTCGGACAGGATGATGCCGCCATCGCCGTCGCGGATTTCGGCCAGCGCGCAGCGGAAGTCGGTGAGCCGTCCCGTTGCGACCAGCGCCTCGCGCCCCGGATGCGCATCGATCGCAACGACCGTGCTTTCGCGCGCATCGCGGATGGTGCGCACCTGGTCTGTCCGCGCGGTCATCGTCGGCCCGCCATCGAAGATGTCGATATAATGCTCGAAGGCGAAGCCCTCATTCTCCAGCATCCGCATGGCCGCACGCCCTGAGGGGTGGGGCAGGCCGATGGCGGCCCGCGCGGTCTCGGTCAGCATCGCGGTATAGATCGGGTGCTTGGGCATCAGGTCGGCGATGAACTGGTGCCCGTGGATCGCATTGAACTGGTCGGCCTCCTGAAAATTCATCCCGAAGAACCGCCCGGCCAGCCCGTCCCAGAAGGGCGATCCCCCCGCCTCGTCGATCACGCCGCGCAGTTCGGCCAGTACCCGGTCGGCGAAGCGCGGGCGGTTGGCGCGCATGAACAGGTAGCGGCTGCGGGCGAGCAGCAGGCCCAGGCCCCCGGCGCGCTCGCCGGGATGGAGGAACAGGCCGCCGACCTCGCTCGCACCCTCTAGATCGGTGGTCAGCGACAGCATCTCGGCGCGGAAGGTGCGGTCGAGTTCGCGGCTATGCTGGGTCAGCGTGCCGATGCGATAGCTGTAGAAGGGGTGCTTCTGCCCGACATGGGTGAAGATCTGACAGGTCCCGCGAACCTCGCCGGTCGCGCGGTCCTCCAGCATCAGGACGAACAGCTCGTCCTTGACCTTGCCGTCGCCATCGCCCGCAAAGGCGTCATGGCTGCGCGCCAGCTTGGCGATCAGGGCGCGGCGATCGGGGGGCAGGTTGGTGAAGCCGCCGCCGGTCAGCTTGGCCATTTCATAGAGGTGGCGAAGGTCGCTATCGACCGCGGGGCGGATGCAAAAGCTGCTCATGCGGCACCGATGATGCGCAGGATGGTCAGCGCCGACAAGCCCGCACGTTCGGCCAGGCTGTCGATCAGCATATATTCGTCCGCAGAGTGGATCGCGCCGCCGCGCACACCCATGGTGTCGACCACGGGCACCCCCGCCGCCGCGATATTGTTGCCGTCGCACACCCCGCCGGTGTCGCGCCAGCCGATGCTCAGGCCCAGGTCCGCGCCCGCCGCGCGCACCGTCTCGAACAAGGCGGCCGCGCCGTCGTCGATCGGTTTGGGGGGGCGATTGAAGCTGCCATGGACCTCGACGCTGACGTCATGTTCGGCGGCGATCCGCTCCGCGATGGCCTTCATCGCCGAGCCGGTGCGCTCGATGGCGGCCAGGGCACGCGGGCGGAAGTTGACGTGCAGCATCGCCAGGTCGGGCACGACATTGTTCGGACCGCCACCGTCGATTCGGGCCGGGTTGACGGTGATGTCGTCGGCGGCAAGCTTTGACAGCTCCAGCGTGATCCGGGCGGCGGCGACGATGGCGTTGCGCCCTTCCTCCGGATTGCGGCCCGCATGGGCGCTGCGCCCCCGTATGACGATGGTGAAATTGCCCGTGCCGCCCCGCGCCCCCGCCAGCGTGCCGTCGGGCAAAGCGGGCTCATAGGTCAGCGCCGCGACCTTGCCACCGGCGCATTTGGCGATCAGCGCGGCAGAGGACGCCGATCCGGTTTCCTCGTCCGAGTTGATAAGGACATCATAGCCGAACCGTCCGGCCATGGGACTCGACTCGACGGCCTTCAGCGCCGCGAGCAGCACCGCCAGCCCGCCCTTCATATCGGCCACGCCCGGCCCGCCGAGCCGGTTGTCGTCGATGCGCGTCACGGCCTGGAACGGATGATCGACCGGATAGACGGTATCCATATGGCCGGTGAACAGCATCCGGCGGGCGGCGTCGGGGCGGACAGACAGCAGCAGATGGCGGCCATGCGCCAGCGGCGCGGACCGGCCGTCGCTGCCGATCCGTTCGACCGGCTCCGGCTCGACCAGGGTCAACTCCCCGGGCAGGGTGCCGAAATGCTCGGCCAGTCGCTCGGCCATGGTCGCCAGTCCGACGATGTTGCGCGTCCCGCTGTTGATCGCGGCCCACGCCTCGACCAGCGGCAGCATGGGGTAGGCGGCGGCGGACGCCACCGCGTCTCGCTCGATCGTGTTCAGTCTCTCCATGGCCCCAACCTAGGCCATGGACGCAGCAAAGGTGAACCCCGCCGCCGAAATTAGAAGCTGTACACCACCGAGGCGCGGGTGATCGTGTCGGTCGTCCGGCGGCCGAGCGGCGGCTCGCTTTCATACTGGACATTGTAGGACAGCGCGGCGGACAGCGGACCGAACAGCTTGGCGTTCAGCGCCGAATTGGTGCTGACCGTGCTGTTGAACTTCTGCACATAGGCGGAGGCGTTCTGGTTGAACGACACGGCCGGGGTCAGCTTCCACACGAAATTCAGATTGCCACGCGCGGCCAGCGCGCTTTCGATCCGCCCGTCGGTGAACTCGGTATGCCGGAAGGCAGGGCCGAGTTCGACGTCCAACGTCATGCGCGGCTTGCGGATCGCGCTGTAACCCGCACCGCCGGATGCAGAGAAACGGTTGAAATAGCCCAGGAAGCGGTCGCTTTCATATTGCGCCGCGCCATAGACATAGTTGTTGGCGTTGAGTTTGTAGTTGGGCTCGTAGGAGGCGACATAATGTTCGCGGCTGACGATGTTCGCGCTCTCCTGATAATCGCCCTGGAGATGGACCTTGTGCCGCCATTGCAGCCCCTCGCGGGTCAGGTCGACAATGCCCGTCAGGCCGATATTCTGGCTGTTGCCCGTCGTCGCAAAGCCGCCCAGCTCGACCCGGCCGTGCCACAGGTCGAAAAAGGTCGCCTCGCGCAGCGTGCGACTGCGGCTGGCGGTCTTCTCGTCGCGCCAGACATCGGCCATCGCATCGATCGCATCGGCGGCCTCGGGCACGGCGTTGCGGGCATAGCGGACGACGGTGGTGATGTCGTTCTCGTTGCCGCTGGCGATCGCGGCCTCCAGCATCGAACGGATCTGGGGCGGGATCAGCGCCGGGTCCGGGTCCTTGGGATCGGCATTGGCGAGCAGGCCGAGCGCCATCGGGATCAGGAACAGCCGCATCTTCATGGTCCGGTGCCTTAGCGCTTCGCCGCGTCGACCGAAACCGCGTTATCCGCATGCGTCACGGCGAAATGGTCGGCGAAGACGACCAGCAGTTCCTCGTACAGCGCCTTTTTGAACGGCACGATCATCGCGGGCAGCGTCTCCGGCTCGGCCCAGCGCCAGGCGCGGAATTCGGGATGTTCGGTGTCGATGCGGACGTCGCTGTCCTCGCCCAGGAAGCGATAGAGGAACCAGCTCTGCCGCTGGCCGCGCCACTTGCCCTTCCACACCTTGCCGATCAGGTCGTCGGGCAGGTCATAGGTCAGCTCACGCGGTGCGCGCGCGATCAGTTCGACCTTGTCGGCGGTGACGCCGGTTTCCTCGAACAATTCGCGAAGCCCCGCCGCATCGGCCGCTTCGCCGGGGTCGATGCCGCCTTGGGGAAGCTGCCACGCCTCCAGCGTCGAATCGATCCGCTGACCGACAAAGACGCGGCCGTCGCGGTTCATCAGGATGACGCCCGCGCAGGGGCGATAGGGAAGGTCGGTCATCATCATTGTCCCATCGGGCGGATGCCCTCCGCCTCGACGATCACGGCCCTCAACGCAAGCAGGAAAGCGGTGAGATCGCCCACGCCGGAGGGGATCGCCTTGCGCAGCGTCGCAAAGCCATGGATCGTTCCGCGTGCCTCGCGAAAGGTCACGGCCACGCCGGCCTTGGCAAGCGCGGCGGCATAGGCGCGGCCCTGGTCGCGGATCGGGTCGCACTGGGCGGTCATGATGACGGCGGGCGGCATATCGGCCAGCTCGCCCCGCATCGGGGCGGCGCGCACATCGCCCAGATCCGCGGCGTAGCAGGCGACGAACCAGTCCAGCATCGCCCGGGTCAGAAAATGCCCCTCGGCAAAGTCGCGGAGCGACGGGTGCGCGCGGGCCATGTCGGGGGCGGGATAGAGCAGTCCTTGGGCGAGGACCGGCGCGGCGGCGGGCCGGTCGCGCAGGCTCATGGCGGTGACGGTGGCGAGCGTGCCGCCCGCGCTGTCGCCCGCCACGATCAGCCCGGTCGTCCCCGGCTGCTCGGCCAGCCAGCGTGCGGCCGCCTCGCAATCGTCGGGCGCGGCGGGCCAGGGATGCTCAGGGGCCAGGCGATAGCCGACCGATAGGACGGGCAGGTCTAGCGCCCGCGCCATCTCGGCGGCGAGCGGCGCATGGGTGTCGATGTCGCCGATCACGAAGCCGCCGCCATGGAAGAACAGCACCACCGGACCCGGCTCGCGCCGTTCGCGCGGATCGAAGCGCCGCACGGGGATCGGCCCCGCCGTACCCTCGATCGTGAACGCCTCGTCTAGCCCCAGCGGCCCGACCGGCGGATCGGTCAGGTCGCGCGCGGCGCGCATCATCTGGCGGGCCGCCTCGGGACCCAGCTCCTGCTGAGGCGGGCCGGGGAGGCGGTTATAATAGCCGAGGAATCGCGCCACATCGGCACGCAGTTCGGGCAGCGGGGCCGTGGCCCTCCTATCGCGGGTCATGGCTTCCTACCTAAGGACGATGATCCATGTCGTCCATCATCCCGCCTATGTCACCGAGGCACCGGCGCGTTCCACCTATCGCTGGGGCAAGAACGGGGCGATCCGCGATCTGCTGCGGGCAAAGGGCGATGCGGTGGCATGGACCGAGCCGGAACTGATCCCGCCGATCTGGCTGGAGGCGGTTCACGATCCGGATTATGTCGCCGAAGTGCTGGAGGCGCGGGTGCCGCCCGACAAGACGAGGCGGATCGGCTTTCCGATCACGCAGCAGGTCGCGCATCGTGCGCGGGCTGTGCCGGGGGGAACGTGGACCGCCGCGCTGCTGGCATTGCAACATGGCTTTGCCGCCAATACCGCCGGGGGCAGCCATCATGCGCTGGCCAATACGGGGGCGGGCTACTGCGTGTTCAACGATCTGGCGGTGGCGGCAGTGCGGCTCGTCGAGCAGGGCGTCGTGGGGCGGGTGGCGATCGTCGATTGCGACGTGCATCAGGGCGACGGCACCGCCGCGCTGACCGCCGGTCGGCCGGATATCGTCACCTATTCGATCCATGCGGAAAAGAATTTCCCGGCACGGAAAGCCCGCTCGACGCTGGACGTCGGCTTGCCCGACGGTGTCGATGATGACGGTTATCTTACGCAACTCCAGGCGACGCTTGTGCCGTTTCTCGACGAGCATCGGCCGGACATCATCCTTTACCAGGCCGGGGTCGATCCGTTCGTCGAGGATCGGCTGGGGCGCCTGGCCGTGACACACGAAGGGCTGATCGCCCGCGACACGCTGATCGCCGATCTGGCGCTCGCCCGCGGGCTTCCCGTCGCCAGCACCGTCGGCGGCGGCTATGGTGACGATGTCATGGCGATTGCGGATCGCCATGTCGCGGCGATCCTGACGCTGGGCCATCGCATGCGCGCATGGGAACCGGAGCGGGATCGAAACGTAGCGCGTGGATGACATCCCCGCACATCGTCTGGTTCCGCCAGGATCTTCGCCTTCACGACCAACCGGCTCTCCTCGCGGCGGCGGATGCGGGGCCGGTCATCCCGGTCTATATCCTCGACGACGAAACGCCGGGCGACTGGCGGATGGGCGCGGCGCAGCGCTGGTGGCTGCATCACAGCCTGACGTCGCTCGCGAAGGATCTCAAAGAACGGGGCAGCCGCCTGATCCTGCGACGGGGCGAAGCCGTCCAGACCCTGCGCGCCTTGATGGAAGAGACGGGCGCGACCGAGGTCCATGCCATCCGTCATTACGAACCCTGGTGGCGCAAGGCCGAAGAGACGCTGGACGATTGCCTGACCCTGTATGACGGCAATCATCTGGCACGGCCGGAACTGGTCACGACGGGCAGCGGCAAGCCGTTCCGGATCTACTCGGCCTTCTGGAAGGGGTTGCAGGGCCATCTGCCGCCCGAGCACCCGCTCGATCCGCCCGAGACGCTGACCGCCCCCGCCCATTGGCCGACAAGCGAGAAACTGGCCGACTGGTCGCTGCTGCCGACCAAGCCCGACTGGTCGACCGGTTTCGACGAGGACTGGATACCGGGCGAGGCGACGGCGCGCGAGCGGATGGCGGATTTCGGCGAAAAGGCGGTCGCCTATGACACCGCGCGCAACATGCCGTCCGAAGAGGGCAGCTCGCGCCTGTCGCCGCACCTGCATTTCGGTGAGGTCTCGGTACGTGCGGTATGGCACTCGCTCGCCCGGCGGGGCGATACCGAGACGTTTCGGAAAGAACTGGCGTGGCGGGACTTCACCGATGGTGTGGTCATGGCAATGCCCGACTATGCCGATCGCAACGGGCGCGATGCCTTCGACAGGATGTCGTGGCGCGGTGGCGCAGAGGCCGCCAAGGACCTGAAGGCGTGGCAGACGGGACGTACCGGCTATCCGATCGTGGATGCCGGGATGCGGCAGCTCTGGACGACGGGCTGGATGCACAATCGGGTGCGGATGATCACCGCTTCCTTCCTCATCAAGCATCTGCTGATCGACTGGCGCGAGGGGGAGCGCTGGTTCTGGGATTGTCTGGTCGATGCCGATTACGGGAACAATGCCGTCAACTGGCAATGGGTCGCGGGCACGGGGATCGACTCGAACATGTTCGGCCGGATCATGGCGCCGCTCAGCCAGTCGGAGAAGTTCGATGCAGCGGACTATATTCGTGAGTGGGTGCCGGAGTTGAAGGACGTGTCCGATGCGGCGATCCATGACCCGGACGAGGCGGGGTGTCGGCCGAAGGATTATCCGGCCAAGATCATCGGGCATCGTGAGGGGCGGGAAAGGGCCTTGGCGGCGGTGAAGAAGACGCGGGGATAGGGCAGGGCGTGGCCTTCGACTTCGCTCAGGCTGAACGGAGCGGGGGAGCCTCGCTTATACAACCTCCGTTCAGCCTGAGCGAAGTCGAAGGCCAAGGGAAACCATTACCGCTTCCGCCTGCACGCATCCGAACAGTAAACAACCTGATCCCAGTCCCGCGCCCATTTCTTGCGCCAGGTGAACGGACGTTCGCAGGCTGGACATATCTTTGTCGGCAGGTTCTCCTTGCGGACGCCGTTGGGCATCAGCGCGGCTCGGTATCGAGGAAGGCGGCGATGTCGGCCAGGTCGACCGTCTTGTCGAGATAGGTCTGCCCGATCCCGCGCGCGAGCAGGAAGGGCAGGGTGCCCGCCGCCATTTTCTTGTCGTGCTTCATATGCTCGACCAACGTCGCGGAGGGAGCATCGATCCCGGCGGTTGCCAAGCCATCGGGCAGGCCGATCGCGCGGAGATGCGCCGCGACCCGCTCGGCATCCTGCCGCTCGCAAAGGTCCTGGCGCACCGAATAGCGGAAGGCGAGCGCACAGCCCGCCGCCACACCCTCGCCGTGCAGCAGGCGGTCGGAGAATCCCGCCTCCGCCTCCAGCGCATGGCCGAAGGTATGGCCAAGGTTCAGGAGCGCGCGGATGCCGTTCGTCTCATGCTCGTCCGCCGCCACGATCCGCGCCTTCGCCGCGACCGAATGGGCGATGGCGTACACCCGCGCATCGGCATCCCCCGCCAGCAATGCAGGCGCGTTCGCCTCGCACCATTCGAAAAAGGCGAAGTCGTCGATCAGGCCATATTTGACGACCTCGGCATAGCCCGCCCGCACCTGGCGCGCGGGCAGGGTGTCGAGCACGTCCGGGTCGATCAGCACCATGGCGGGCTGGTGGAAGGCACCGATCAGGTTCTTGCCCGCCGAGGTGTTGATCGCGGTCTTGCCGCCGACCGACGAATCGACCTGCGACAACAGCGTCGTCGGGATCTGCACGAAGCGGCAGCCGCGTTTGACGATCGAACAGGCGAAACCGACCAGATCGCCGATCACCCCGCCGCCCAGCGCGATGACATGATCCGACCGCTCGATGCCGAGTTCGAGCAGCCGGTCGCAGACATGCTCCAGCATCGCCCAGCTCTTGGTCTTTTCGCCCGGCGGCAGGATGATCGCCTCGCTGGCCACCCCTGCGGCCTCCAGCGACGCCTGAAGCACCGCCAGATGCGGCCGGACATTCTCGTCCGTCACGATCGCCATGCGACGCCCGCGTGACAGCGGGGCGAGATATTCGGCGGCGCGGGGCAGCAGCCCGGCTTCGATATGGATGGGATAGCTGCGGTCGCCGAGCGACACGGTGACGGTCTTCATCGTCCGATGGCTTTCAGGATGGCGTTGACGGTGGCCTCGTGCGGCCCCCGCTTGCTGGAGACGTGGATGGGTGCGAGGGCGTAGATCGGGTTGCGGACCGCCGACAGCTCGCGCAGCACCTTCAGCGGGTCCTTGCCACGCAGCAGCGGCCGCGTGTCGCGCCGCTTGACCCGTTCGGCCAGGACTTCGGGGCTGGCGTTCAGCCAGATGGCGGTCGCCTGTTCCAGGATCAGCGCGCGCGTCTCGTCATTGATGAACGCGCCGCCGCCGGTCGCGATCACCTTGGGACGGCCATCGACCAGCCGCGCGATCACGCGGCGCTCGCCGTCGCGGAAATAGGGTTCGCCGTAATGCTCGAAGATTTCGGGGATGCTCATGCCGGCGGCTTGCTCGATCGCGGTGTCGGCATCGACGAAGGGCACGCGCAACCGATTCGCCAGACGGCGGCCCACGGTCGACTTGCCCACGCCCATCAGACCAACGAGCACGATGGGCGACCCGTTCCAGCTTGCATCTACAGGGTTGTGGCTTTGCAACATTGCGCTCTGCGCTATACAGCGGGCGCGCGCCCGGCAACACCGGCCGGGCTTTCACGGGTCCATTATAAGGTTTTGCGTTTCATGTCCCGTATGGTCGTTTCGCTCATCGTCCTCCTCGTCATCGTCGTCGGCGGGCTGTTCCTGCTCTCGGGCCGGGCGACCGAACGGCCGACCACCCAGGTCGAAAAGGCGGTCTCGCTTGGCAACCTGCAATAAGCGGGGGGGCGCTTTTCGCCACCTGCCCAGGGCGATCGCCCTGCTGATGGTCGGCGCCGCCGCGATCGCGGCGGCGCAGGACCGTCCCGAATCACTGCTGCCCCCCGGATTCGGCCAGCCCGCCGCACAGCCCAGCGCCCGGCCGACCCCCCGGTCGACGCCTCGCCCGGCCATGGGTTCGGCGCCCGGTGCCACGCCCGTCGTCACGCCGACGCCCGCGCCGACCCCTGCCGATGCGGTGGGCGCACTGCTGGATTCGCTGGCGACCCCGGTTCCGACCCCTCCTCCGTCGCCGACACCCACGATGGATGCCGCGACGGTGGCCGAATATGAGCTGCCCGCCTCCGCCCGGCGCTCGCTGGCGGTGGTCGGTCCTGCGGGTCCGCGTGAAGGCGCGCTGGACCAGACGATCTTTGCCGGTGCGGATGGCCGGGTCGCCGAGATATTGATGCGGCGATTGTCCGCGCCCTTGCCGTCGCGCTGGACCTCGATCCTGCTGCGCCGTGCCCTGGCCACCCATATGGTGACGCCGCGCGGCGTGAACGGCGCGGACTTCGCTGCCGAACGCGCCTGGCTGCTGCTGCGCATGGGCGAGGCGCAGGTGGCGCGAGCCGTCGTCCAGTCGGTCGATCCGGCCAATTACACGCCCAAACTCTATCAGGTGGCGATGAACGCGCTGCTCGCCGCCAGCGACCCGGCGGGGCTTTGCCCGTTGGCCGATCGCGGCAGCGCGGTGACGGGACTGAACGGCTATCGGCTGGCCCAGGGCTGGTGCGCGGCGCTGACGGGGGACGGCGCGCGCGCCACCGCGACGGTTCGCCAGATGCGCCGCCAGGGGGGCGTCGAGGATTTCGACCTGAAGCTCGCCGAAAAGCTGATGGGCGCAGGCTCCGCGCGCAAGGCGGTGAGCGTCGACTGGGGCGGCGCCGACCGGCTGACCGTCTGGCGCTACGGCCTCGCCACCGCGACGGGTGTGACGGTGCCGCCGGATTATCTCTCCTATGTCGGGCCGCAGGTGCGCGGCTGGCTGGCGACCTCGGCGTCCGTACCCGCGACCGAGCGGGCCGGGGTGATCGATCAGGCCGCGACGCTGGGCGTGATTTCCAACGCCGCGCTGGTCGATTTCTATTCGGGCCTGACGGATGACGATCAGGCCAGCCGCGCGCAGACCGCGATCGGCAACGACCTGCGCAACGCCTATGCCGCTGCGGACGAAGGGCAGCGGCTGTCGGCGATGCTCTCGCTCTGGGGCGACGATAGGCCCACGCCCTATGGCCGACTGATCCTGACCGCCCGCGCGGCCGCGCGTCTGCCGGTAATGAGCGACGGGCGCGAGGCGGACCGGCTGGTTGCGTCGATGCTTTCCGCTGGGCTGGATCGCAGCGCGGCGCGCTGGCGCGAGGCGGTGAAGCAGGACAGCGATGCCTGGGCGATGATCGTCTTGAGCGATCCCGACCGTCAGGGCCAGCTGGCTTACGATCAGGTCACAGGTTACAACGCCGACGCCTTGAAACAACGTATGTTCTTTGCCGGGCTGGCCGGGCTCGGGCGGCTGTCGCGCGCCGATATCGAAAAGGGCGCCGAGGCGCTCGACGTGCGGGTCGGGCAGCGCAATGCCTGGACCGAGGCGCTGGATCAGGCCGTGGCGGACGAGCAGACCGGCATGGTCGTCCTGCTCTGCGCAGTCGGGATGCAGACCGGCGATTGGCGCGGGGTGCCGCCCCAGGCGCTCTATCGCATCGTCGAGGCACTGCGCTCGGTCGGTCTAGATACCGAGGCGCGGATGATCGCGGCGGAGGCGATCGCCCGGACATGAACATGCGCGACGCTGCGCTGGTCGACCGCTTCCTGGAGATGATGGCGGCGGAGGCCGGCGCGGCGGGCAATACGCTGGCCGCCTATCGCTCGGACCTGCGCCTCGCAGCCGAGGCGATGGACGGTTTGGGCGAGGCCGACGAGGGCGCGCTCCGGCGGCTGGCCGAGGGGTGGGCGTCGCTGGCCAACGCCACGGTCGCGCGCAAGGCGGCGGCGCTCCGGCGTTTCTATGCCTTTCTGCAGGAGGAAGGGCTGCGCGGCGACGATCCCTCGTCGGTCCTGCCGCGCCCGGGCCAGAGGCGGGCGCTGCCCAAGATACTCGACCATGCCGATATCGACCGGCTGTTCGCCGTCATCGCCGAGCGGACAGGGGCGGCGCACCCCAGCGCCAACGACCTGCGGCTCGCGGCCCTGGTCGAGTTGCTATACGGCTCGGGCCTGCGCGCGAGCGAACTCGTCGCCCTGCCGCGCAATGCCGTTCACCCGGATCGGCCCTTCCTGATCCTGAAGGGCAAGGGCGGCGTCGAGCGGATGGTGCCGATCTCCGACCGGGCGCGGGCGGCGGTGGCGGCGTGGCGGGGGCATGTCCCGGCGGACAAGCTCTGGCTTTTCCCCGGCGGCAAGAAGCATCTGACCCGCATCCGCCTCTATCAGCTGATCAAGGCATTGGCGGCGGAGGCGGGCATTCCACCCGACCGGGTCAGCCCGCATGTCCTGCGCCATGCCTTCGCGACCCATCTGCTCGGCGGCGGGGCCGATCTGCGCGCGGTGCAGGCGATGCTGGGCCATGCCGACATCGCCACGACCGAAATCTACACCCATGTCGAGGCGAGCCGACTGGTCGAACTGGTCAACGCCAAACACCCGCTCGTTGATTTTCGGGACAAGCGCCCTTAGGCGATAGCGCCATGTCAACGACCTTCCTCGATTTCGAGAAACCCATCGCCGAGCTTCAGAGCCGGATCGACGAGCTGCGCGACACGACCGCCGAAGGGACGGTCGATATCGGCGCGGAGATCGCCAAGCTCCAGGCCAAGTCCGACAAGCTGCTGCGCGATACCTTCACCAAGCTGACCCCGTGGCAGAAGACGCAGGTCGCGCGCCATCCGCAGCGCCCGCACTTCAAACATTATGTCGCGGGGCTGTTCGACGAGTTCGTGCCGCTGGCGGGTGATCGAGCATTTGGCGACGATCAGGCGATCATGGGTGGCTTCGCCCAGTTTCGCGGCCAGCGCGTCATGGTGCTGGGCCATGAAAAGGGCGAGGATACCGCCAGCCGCCTGCGCCATAATTTCGGCATGGCCAAGCCGGAGGGCTATCGCAAGGCGATTCGCCTGGTCGAGCTGGCCGACCGTTTCGGCCTGCCGATCGTAACGCTGGTCGACACCTCGGGCGCGTTCCCGGGCATTCAGGCCGAAGAACGCGGTCAGGCGGAGGCCATTGCGCGTTCGACCGAGGCCTGCCTGGCGGCGGGCGTGCCGGTCGTCGCGGCGATCGTGGGCGAAGGCGGCTCGGGCGGCGCGGTGGCGCTGGCGGCGGGCAACCGCGTGCTGATGTTCGAGCATGCGATCTATTCGGTCATCAGCCCCGAAGGCTGCGCCTCGATCCTGTGGCGCACCGCCGACAAGGCAGCGGACGCGGCCGAAGCCATGCGTGTCACCGCGCAGGACCTGAAGCATTTCGGCGTGATCGACACGATCGTACCCGAGCCGGTAGGCGGCGCGCATCGCGATCATGCGGGCGCGATCGTCAATCTGGGCGATGCGGTCGAAAAGGCGCTGGGCGAGCTGGGCGGCCTGGGCCGTGACGAACTGAAGCGTGGCCGCGCGGCGAAGTTCTTGGCGATGGGGCGGCTCTAAAAGCCATATGCGGAAGGGGGCGGGCCGAATGCATCGACCCGCCCCCTTGACGTCTCTGAACCCGTAACGGGCGACGATTGAACGTCACCCGTCAGCTGGATTTTAGTTCGACGGGTTCGCTACCTTCGTCGAGATGTTTTCGAAGGTGTTGGTCAGCGAGGTGCCGACGGTCTTCATTGCGCCGATGGCCGCCACGGCGATCAGGGCAGCGATCAGGCCATATTCGATGGCCGTCGCGCCCTTGTTGTTCTTCAGCGTCTTGCGAAACGTCTTCATTCCGGTCTCCGTTCAGTCCTGATTTCATCGATCACCCGGCTGAGCCGGAGCGCCGGTTCAGCTTCCGGCGGTTTACCGGCCCACTGGTTAAAAAAGATTTGAAGGCGGCAGATTTCGAATTGAATTTAATGATTTGCGAGGTTCAGCTCGGTGGAAATACGATCGGCCAGGCTTTCCAAGCTGAGGCCGAACTGGGAAAGGCCGACGATCATGACCAGCATCACGGCGGCCACGATCAACCCATATTCCACCGCCGACGCGCCGCGCGTATCGGCCAGCAGGCGTTGCAGCATCTCTCTGATCGCACGCGCTCTCATGTTGCCGCTATCTACGCGCCCGAGGTTAAGAAATGATCGACAGCCCCGCCTTGCCCGCTTTGTTTCCCGTCGTCGCCGCAGCCCTGGTGGACGAGGATGGCCGCGTACTGTTGCAACAGCGCCCGGCGGGCAAGGCGCTGGCGGGGCTGTGGGAGTTTCCGGGCGGCAAGCTGGAACCCGGCGAGACGCCGGAGGCGGCGCTGATCCGCGAGTTGCAGGAAGAACTCGCGATCGCCGTTGCCCCCGAGGGGCTGGAACCGGCGGGCTTCGCGACCGAGCCATTGCCCGGTCGCCATCTCCTGCTGCTGCTTTATGTCGTCCACTTATGGTCGGGCACGCCGGTTGCGTTGGAGGCGGACGGGCTCACGTGGTGCCGGCCCGCCGACATGCACGTCTGGCCCATGCCGCCCGCCGACGCGCCGCTCGTCCGCCAGCTTGCCGCTTACCTCGCCGACAAGACCAGTGCGGAGGCCGTACCCGATAGCGGCACGGTGTAACCGCCGCGCTCGAACGTCCCGCGCTCGGGGCGATAGGGGCGACCGCCGGACGTCGTCGTCTCGACGAACAGACGGGCGGCGGGCGTATCACCGGTGGCGGGATCGAGGGCCAAGCGGACTGCGCCGGTCGCCGGGTCGTAATCGACCGCCTTGAACTTGCCCGCCTCCAGCGTCAGCCACAGCCCTGCCGGGGCGATGAAGACCCGCGCGCGCGCACCGTCATGCGGCTCGACATGGATCCGGTCGCCGGTCTGCGACAGATTGCCGCCATAGGATAGCCAGCCCAGCGTCGGGTCGTTCACCACATAGGTCGCAGCGGCATAGGCATGGCCGAAAAAGCCCATGCCATAATCGCCGCTATAGGGGTCCCAATCCATCCGGTCGGGCCAGCTGTGGAAGGCAGCCGACGATGCGCCATTCTGGTCGATATTGGTGATGCCGCCCATCAATCCGCCATAAGCGACGCGCAGCAGGTGCATGTCAGCGGGATTACGCCGGAACGAATCGAACAGCGGGATGGCGTTCAGCGTCGATCCGTAATGATGGATCTGCCGCTCCAGCCGGGGATATTTGCCGCCGTACAGAAAGTCCCAATAGCGCCGGGCATTGCCGTTATAGCCCCAATGCGGGATCGACGGGTCATAGCCCAATATGACTTCGCGCGTGACATCTGCCTGCGGACCATATCCGAAATAGCGCATCCAGGCATAGACCTCGGCCTGGCCGGTCGAGTCCCAGGCCATCTCGCTGCCGAACGGATATTGCAGGGTGCGCCAGTGATCCGCGCGGCCCTTCATCAGCCGCTCGACCTCCGCAGCCTTGTCGGTCCAGCCCTCGCGCTTCAGGTCGGTCAGGATGTCGACGAAGACATCGCCCTCCATCAGCCCGAACTGCGCATAATGCGGTGCGTCGCGCATCATCGCGACGATGGTCCGATAGGCATGGTCGAGATACCATGGCCAGTCATGCACCTTCGTGAGCCCGGCATGGTTGCGCGCGATCCGGTACAGCGCCCAGTGCCCCGCCGCGACATGCGGGTAATTATAGGCGCGGCCCAGATCGTCCGCCTGATCCTTTTTCCACGAGGTCCAGCTCTGCCAGTCCCTGGCGGGCCGATAGAGGTCGGGGAAGGCGGCCGGGTCGTAATAGAAGAGGCTCTTCTTCACGCCGTCCGCATGAGGACCGTCGGCGATCTGAAGCCGCCCGACGACCGTCTTGTCGACCAGCTCCTCGATCCGCGCAATTTCGGCGGCATTGGGATTATCGAGCTGCTTCATCACCGCCGCGACCCAACTGCCCGCGCCGCCTTCGTCGCTCATTCCCGAGATCCAGACACGCGGATCGGCGGTGACGATGTGATCGGCCTCACGATCATAGGTCAGGATGGCGGGCGAGCGGCCGAAGGGATCGCCCTTGCCCTCGAACCATTGTTTCGTGGTCGAGAAGCGGCCGAGATCGGCCATGGTCTGTTCGAGCGGCTTGGTGACGAAATACTGGACGGTCTGGATCTGACCATCGGCATAGGTGAGGGTCAGGCGCGCCCGGCCCCATTGGCGCCCGCGCACCGACAGGCGGGTCCAGCCGGGCTTGCCCGGTGCCCTCGTGACATCGAGCGCGCCTGCCGGATAGCTGGCGACGCCGGTGATCGCGGATGGCGACCGCACGAACAGCGCCGCGTCGAGATCGGTCGGCACGACATAGCCGGGCACGCCGACCACCACGGGGCGCTGCTGTGCCGCCAGCGTCGATTCGATCGCGCGAATGCCGGCCGCGGTGACGAGGCGCAGGCCGATCTTGCGGCTCTGGCCCGGCGCCAAGGTAAAGCCGGTCGGCGCATTCCAGGGCGCCCCAGCCTTCGCCCAATCGGTTTGGGCATAGGCGGCGCTGGCGATGGTCCAGTCGTAAAAGCCTTCCGAGGTCTGTGTACGCGGGCTGGCTTCGGAGATGACCGCCTTGCCGCCGGTCTCGCCCAGCGTCGGGATCGGCACATAGGCCTCCAGCGGGGTGTCGCGTTCGGGCAGGACGAGCAGGGCGGGGCCTGCGCCGTTCAGTCGCGTGACCTGCACATAGCCCGCATCGCGACCGATATAGGGGTCGGCAAAGCTCGCCTGCGCATGCGCCTGTTCCAGGGTCCGGTCGGAGATGATGTTGTCGAACACCATCGGCAGGCCCAGCCCGCCGACCTCGACCGGCGCGGCGGACGTGTTGGTCAGCGTGAAGCGCAGGGCCGGGGTGCCCTTCTCGCTGACCCATTCCCGTACGATGCGCAGCGGCAGGCCGGTCCCCATCGACGCGCTGATGTCCGCCGCCGCCAGCACCGCTCCGCGCGCGGGCAGCGCCCGCACCGGCCGACGTTCGCGTGCGGAGGAATAATCCTGCCACGCGCCGCCGCCCTGGCGCAGGCGCAGATGGATGTCGCCCAGATGATTATAGCCATTGCCCGCGCGTTCCCTGGCACGGCCGATCGGCAGGAAGTCGAAGCCGGGCGTGGCGACAGGCGATAGGCCGCGTGCCGTCTGGCTGGCGGGGTCGAGGATCAGCTGGAATGTGCCGACCCGAAAGCGCGAAACGGCCGCTTTTTGCGAATCATTGGCAATCTTTCGCAGCGTCGCCACGCCCGCGTCATGCGCGCTCGCGGCGATCGAAAGGGTGGCCAGCGTGACGGGCAACAGACGGATAAGACTTTGGCGCATGACGATAAAACCCCGACTTCGGGAAGCTCCTCCATGGGACCATCGCAATTGACCCCCCTCCCGTTCTGGCTATATTGGTATACAGTATTACCGGGAGGGCAAGATGCTGCGGTCGAGCAGGCGGGAATGGATGCAGGGGGCGGCCGGGGTCGCGCTGATGGGAATGGCGACGCGGGCGGTGGGGGCTGCGCCGTCGATCCTTCCGGCGAAGGCCGAGCCGCTGCCGCTGTCGGCGGTGCGCCTGCGCCCGTCCGTCTATGCGACCGCCGTCGAGACCAACCGTCGCTATCTCTATCGCCTCAGCCCCGACCGGCTGCTGCACAATTTCCGGAAATATGCAGGACTGGAACCCAAGGCGCCGATCTATGGCGGGTGGGAGAGCGACACGATCGCGGGCCATACGCTGGGCCATTACATGTCGGCGCTGGTCCTGACCTGGCAGCAGACCGGTGACACCGAGATGCGCCGCCGCGCCGACTATATCGTGGCCGAACTGGCCGAGGCGCAGGCCAAGCGCGGCACCGGCTATGTCGGTGCGCTGGGTCGCAAGCGGGCCGATGGCACGGTGGTCGACGGCGAGGAGATCTTTCCCGAGATCATGGCGGGAAAGATCAAGTCGGGCGGATTCGACCTCAACGGTTCCTGGTCGCCGCTCTACACGGTTCACAAGCTGTTTGCCGGGCTGCTCGACATCCATGGCGGCTGGGGCAATGCGCAGGCGCTGGACGTCGCGGTCAAGCTGGGCGGCTATTTCGCACGGGTCTTCGCCGCGCTCGACGATGCACAGATGCAGACGGTGCTGGGGTGCGAATATGGCGGGCTGAACGAGAGTTACGCCGAGCTGTACCAGCGGACCAACGACCGCCAATGGCTGGCGCTGGCCGAGCGGATCTATGATCGCAAGGTACTCGACCCGCTGGTGGCGGGCGAGGACAAGCTCGCCAATTTCCACGCCAATACCCAGGTGCCCAAGCTGATCGGCCTGGCGCGCATTCATGAGATCACCGGCAAGCCCGAACCCGCCAGGGGCGCGAGCTTCTTCTGGGAAACGGTGACGGGGCATCACAGCTATGTCATCGGCGGCAATGCCGACCGGGAGTATTTTTCCGAACCCGATACGATCGCCCGGCACATCACCGACCAGACGTGCGAGCATTGCAACACCTACAATATGATGAAGCTGACCCGGCACCTCTATGGCTGGCAGCCGGACGGTCGCTATTTCGACTATTACGAACGCGCGCACCTGAACCACGCGATGGCCGCCCAGCATCCGCAAAACGGCGGCTTCACCTATATGACGCCGCTGATGAGCGGTGTCGTCCGTGAGTTCTCGTCGGACAAGGACGATGCCTTCTGGTGCTGCGTCGGGTCGGGGATGGAGGCTCACGCCAAGCATGGCGAGTCCATCTTCTGGCAGGGCGGCGATACCTTTTTCGTCAATCTCTACATCCCGGCCGAGGCGCGGTGGGAGAAGCGCGGCGCGACCGTGACGCTGGACACGGCCTATCCGATGGACGGGCAGGCGACGTTGAGCTTCACGCGGCTGGATCGCGCGGGTCGCTTCCCGCTGGCGCTGCGTGTGCCGGGTTGGGCGAACGGGCAAGCGCAGGTCGAGGTCAATGGCCAGGCCGTGACGCCGCGTTTCGAGCGCGGCTATGCCGTCGTCGATCGCCGGTGGAAGGCCGGGGACAAGGTTTCGATCCGCCTGCCGCTCGACCTGCGGGTCGAGACGACGCCGGGGGACGAGACGGTCGTCGCGGTGGTGCGCGGGCCGATGGTGATGGCGGCCGATCTGGGCGGGCGCGAGGACAAGTGGGACTCACCCGACCCGGTGCTGGTCGGTGCCAATCCGCTGGCAGGCTTCACCGCCTCCGATCCGGCGACGGCGCGATACAAGACGGCGGGGGTCTTCCGTCCGGCGGACCTGAGTTTCGTGCCTTTCTACAGCCAATATGACCGGCGCAGCGCGGTCTATTTCAAGCGCTTCACCGAGGCGGGATGGAAGGCGCAGGAGGCGGCATTCCTGGCCGATCAGGCCAAGGCCCGCGATATCGCCGCCCGCTCGGTCGATGTCATGCATCTGGGCGAGATGCAGCCCGAGCGCGACCATGGGCTGACCTCCGACATCTCCTACCCGGTGTCCTATCGGGGTAAGCAGGGGCGTGATGCGCGGTCGGGCGGCTATATCGAGTTCACCATGGCGGTGCGCCCCGGCCCGATGATCCTGCAAGGCACCTATTGGGGTGAGGAGCGGGCGCGCGATTTCGACATATTGGTCGACAATGTGAAGGTCGCGACCCAGCATCTGGAGAATGACAAGCCGGGTGCGTTCTTCGACGTCGAATATCCGCTGCCGCCCGCGTTGACGGCGGGCAAGAAGAGCGTGCGGGTGCGGATCGTGCCGCATGACCGCAGCACGGCCGGGCCGATCTTCGGCATGCGGCTGTTCGCGGCCAAGGCGGGGGCGACGGCGTGACGGGCGTGCGGATGACCTTGGACGAATTGCGTGCGCTGGCGCGGGCCAAGCTGCTGGGCGCGGGGCTCGCCCCGGCCCATGCCGAGGCCGTGGCCGAGACGATGGTGGCGGGCGAGCGCGACGGATGCACGTCGCACGGCATCTACCGCCTGCTGGTCGCCGTCTCCAGCATCGAAAAGGGGGTCGTCGTCCCCGATGCCGAGCCGGTGCTGTCGCATCCCGCCCGCGCGCTCGTCCGGGTCGATGGCGGCGGCGGCTTTGCGCAACTCGCTTTTCAGACGGGCAAGCCCGCGCTGATCGAAAAGGCGAAGGCCAACGGTATCGCGGCTTTGGCCCTCAACAACGTCGTGCATTTCGCCGCGCTGTGGCCGGAGGTCGAGGAACTGGCCGAGGCCGGGCTGGTCGCGCTGGCCTTCACGCCCAGCCATGCCTGGGTCGCGCCATCGGGTGGGGCGGAGCCGGTGTTCGGGACCAATCCCATCGCATTTGGCTGGCCGCGCCCGGACGGACCGCCCTTCGTCTTCGATTTCGCCACCAGCATGGTCGCGCGCGGGGAAATCGAACTCCATCGCCGTGCGGGCAAGAGCGTGCCCGATGACTGGGGTGTCGATGCCGATGGCAGGCCCACCACCGACCCGGCCGCGATCCTGTCGGGCGCGATGCGCACCTTTGGCGGGCATAAGGGTTCGGCGCTGGCGGCGATGGTCGAACTGCTTGCCGGGCCGCTGATCGGCGACATGACCAGCCGCGAGTCGATCGGGTGGGACGGCGGCCGCGGCGGCTCTCCGCTGGGAGGTGAGCTGATTATCGCCATCGATCCCAAGGGCTTCCTCGGCGATCTTCTCCCGCAAAATCAGGATCGGGCGGAGGCGATGTTCGCCGCGATCACGGGGCAGGGGGCAAGGCTGCCTTCCGCCCGTCGCTATGCCGCGCGTCAGGTTTCGCTGGTCGAGGGGGTCGAGATTTCGGCCGATCTCCACCGCGACGTGATCGCGCTGAAGGGTTGAGTGAGGGGGGTATGAGCATGACGAACCGGATCGGATGGCTGCTGGCGGGGACTATGCTGGTGGCGATGCCGCTCGGCACGGCGCAGGCCAAGGATCGCCCTCGGGTCGCCCGCAAGGCCGCTACGCCGGACGCCCGGTTCCGTGCGCTGTCGGATGCCGAATATCAGTGGCGGATCAGCCAGGCCGCCGCCGATGAGGACAGTGGCAGCGCAGGCTCGCGGCAATTGCCCGATGTCGGCCCCGCGGCCCAGGCCGCGCGGCTGGCGCGCTGGGAAGCGACCGCCAAGGCGCTGGATGCGATCGATCCGGCGAAGCTCTCTCCCGACGTGCGCACTGACTATATGGTCTATCGCGGCCAGATCGATGCGCTGCTCGCCGCGCAGCGGTTCCGCGAATATGAAAAGCCGCTCAATTCGGACACCAGCTTCTGGGGCAATCTTGCGAGCTGGGCGCGGGGCAGCTTCAACAAGGAAAGCCAGTATCGGGACTATATCGCGATGCTGCACCAGATGCCGCGTTATTATGACCAGCAGATCGCGAACATGCGCGCTGGCCTGGCGCGGGGCTTCACCGTGCCGCGCGTCACGCTGACGGGCCGTGACATCGGCGTGGCACAGGTGGTCGATGCCGGGACCGGCGACGCTCAGCCCTTTTACGAGCCGTTCAGGACCATGCCCGCCAATATGGCACCCGCAACGGTCGCGGCGTTGCGGGCCGAGGCGAAGGCGGCGATCCGTGACGACGTGTTGCCCGCACATCAACGGCTGCTGGATTTCCTGCGCAACGACTATATCCCGCGCGCACAGACCAGCATTGCGGCCTATGACCTGCCCGATGGCAAGGCCTATTATCGGTCCAAGATCCGCGAATATGTAACCGCCGACCTGACACCCGAACAGGTCCATGCGATCGGCCTGTCGGAGATGCAGCGAATCCGCGCACGGATGGACGGGGTGATGAAGGAGGTGAAGTTCCAGGGCGACCTGCCCGCGTTCCTGACCTTCCTGCGCACCGACCCGCGCTTCTATGCGAAGACGCCGCAAGAGCTTCTCGACAAGGCCGCCTGGATCGCCAAGGGCTTTGACGGGGTGGCGGCCCAGTGGATCGGCCATCTGCCGCGAAGCCGCTTCGCGATCAAACCCGTGCCCGCCGACCAGGCACCCTTTTATACCTCCGGTCGTGGCGGACCGGGCATCTATCTGGTCAACACCTATGACCTGCCCTCGCGGCCGCTCTACGCGCTGCCCGCCCTGACACTGCATGAAAGCGCGCCGGGCCATGCGTTCCAGATGCCCCTGGCGGCGGAGAACAAGAGCCTGCCCGCCTTCCGCCGCGACAATTACCTGTCGGCCTATGGCGAAGGCTGGGCGCTCTATTGCGAGGCGCTGGGCGAGGAGATGGGGTTCTACAAGGATCCCTATGACCGCTTCGGGATGCTCTCCTATCAGGCGTGGCGTGCGGCACGGCTGGTCGTCGACACCGGCGTCCACGCCATGGGCTGGAGCCGCGAAAAGGCGCAGGCCTATCTGCGCGACAATACCGCCCTGTCCAATCATGAGATCGAGACCGAGGTCGATCGCTATATTGCATGGCCGGGCCAGGCGCTGTCCTATTATATGGGGCAGCTGGCTTTCCAGCGGGCGCGGACCAAGGCCGAAAAGGCACTGGGGCCGAAGTTCAACATCCGCGCCTGGCATGATGCGATGCTGCAACTAGGCTTTGTGCCGCTGCCCATCATCGACCAGCGCACCGATCGCTTCATCGCGGAAGGGGGCAAGGGTCCCTATCCCGATGAGGAATGACGATTGACCCGAGAGCGGCGTCGCGTTAAACAGTATACGATATCTAAAACAATGGCAGGAAGATAGATAGTGAGCATCGGCTGGCGCGGCGTATTCCCCGCAGTGACGACCCAGATCCGCGAGGATATGACGATTGACCTCGCCGACACGCAGCGCGTCGTCGACGACTTGGTCAATGACGGCGTGACCGGCGTGATCGCGCTCGGCACGGTCGGCGAGAACAATTCGCTCGACTATGATGAGAAGGTCACGGTCCTGACCGCGATCGTCGAGGCGGTGGCTGGCCGCGTGCCCGTGATTACCGGCTGTTCGGAATATGACACGCGCCGTGCGGTCCGTTACGCGCAGGCGGCCGAAAAGGCCGGGGCCGATGGCCTGATGCTGCTGCCGCCGATGGTCTATGTGCCCAAGGCGCATGAGCTGGTGAACCACTTCAAGGGCGTGGCGGACCAGACCGGCCTGCCGATCATGCTCTATAACAACCCGCCCGCGTACCGCACGGTCATCGACCAGTCGGTGCTGGAAGCGCTGGTCGATGTGAAGAACATCGTTGCGGTCAAGGAATCGGCGCCCGACACGCGCCGCTTCACCGATTTCCGCAACGCGTTCGGTGATCGCTATACCCTCTTCGCCGGTCTGGACGACGTGGCGCTCGAAGGGCTGTACTTGGGCGCGCAGGGCTGGGTCTCGGGCCTGACCAACGCCTTTCCGAAGGAGTCGGTCGAGCTGGTCGCGGCGTTCGACCGTGGCGATCATACCAAGGCGATGGAAATCTATCGCTGGTTCATGCCGCTCCTCCACCTCGACGCCGAGCATGACCTCGTCCAGTCGATCAAGCTGGCCGAGCAGGTCATGGGCCGTGGTTCGGAGCGCGTCCTGCCGCCGCGTTATGTCCTCGAAGGCGAACGCCGCGCCGAGGTGATCGCGATGGTCGAAAAGGCCGCCGCGACCCGCCCGGACCTGGGCCAGGCCAAGGCGGCCTGATGGCGACGGCGCTTTCGCTCCCCGACGTCGCCCTGGATGACGGGCGTCATCGGGGCGAGGGCGTCATCGTCGTGCAGACACTGGCGGATCGCATCTTCGCGATCGTGCGCGAACGGATCATCGCGGGGACCATCCCCGCCGATCGCCCGATCCGCCAGGATGCGCTGGCCGCCGAACTGGGCGTCAGCAAGATACCACTGCGCGAAGCGATGGCACGGCTGGAGCAGGAGGGCCTGCTCCACGGTGTCGCCAATCGCGGCTATATGATCGGCGCGCTGTCGGCGGCGCAGGCCGAGGACATTTACGGCCTCCGCCTCAAGCTGGAACCGGCGGCGGCGGCGCGGGCCGCGCTCGTCGCCGATGACGATGATCGCGCCGCGCTGGTCGCCGCGTTCGAGGCGCTGGACCAGGCGGCGGCCAGCGATCTGGCGCGCGTCGCCATCTGCAACCGAAAATTCCATATGGCGATGGTCCGCCCGACGCGGCAGGCCTTGACGATCCAGCTGATCCGCCAGCTCGCATTGCTCGCCGAACGCTATGTCGTCGCGCATCTGCAGCCCGCCGGACGTGATGCGCGGGCGCATCTGGAGCATCGCGAACAGCTCGATGCCTTTCTGGCGCGCGACGCCGACCGGGTTAAGGCATTGCTTGATACGCATATCCGGTCCACCCTGACGGACCTGAAAGGCGGGTTCGCGCCCGTCGACTGACAACGACAAGCCCATAGGGGCGGGGGGATTTTTCGACGATGTTTGGACCGAGAAAGTCGCTGGGTAGCGTCACCCAGCATGCTGAGGGGCAGTCGCTGGCCAAGACGCTCAGCTGGCCGCACCTGATCGCATTGGGGGTCGGCGCGATCGTCGGCACCGGCATCTACACGCTGACCGGCGTGGGGGCGGAGCGGGCGGGACCCGCCGTCATCCTGGCCTTCGCCATTGCGGGCGCGGTCTGCGCCTGTGCCGCGCTGGCCTATGCCGAGCTGGCGACGCTGATCCCGGCGGCGGGCAGCGCCTATACCTTCAGCTATACCGCGCTGGGCGAGACGCTGGCCTGGGTCGTCGGGTGGAGCCTGATCCTCGAATATTCGCTGGCCTGTTCGACGGTGGCCGTCGGCTGGTCGGGCTATCTGGTCGGCTGGATCCAGGCGGCGGGCGTGCATCTGCCGCCCGAACTGCTGGCGGGACCGCATGGCGGCGGCATCATCAACCTGCCCGCCGTGGTGGTCGCGCTGTCGGTCATGGGGATGCTCGTCGCCGGTACGCGGGAAAGCGCGACGCTGAACATCATTCTCGTCGTCGTGAAGCTGGTCGCCCTGGGCGTGTTCGTCGCCTTCGCGCTGCCCGCCTTCAACAATGCCAATCTCCACCCCTTCATGCCTTATGGCTTCGGTGCGACCGAGGTGGACGGGGCCAAGCGCGGCGTCATGGCGGCGGCGGCCATCGTGTTCTTCGCCTTTTACGGCTTCGATGCGGTCGCGACGTCGGCCGAGGAGGCCAAGAACCCCGGCCGCGACCTGACGATCGGGATCGTCGGATCGATGCTGGTCTGCACCCTGATCTACATGGCGGTCGCGGTGACGGCGGTCGGCGCGCTGCCCTTCCAGCAACTCGCCAATTCGCCCGAGCCGCTGGCGGTCGTCCTGCGCTCGCTGGGCCAGCCGACGGCGGCGCATCTGATCGCGCTGGCTGCCGTCATCGCGCTGCCCTCGGTCATCCTGGTGATGATGTACGGCCAGAGCCGCATCTTCTTCACCATGGCGCGCGACGGCCTGCTGCCCCAGTCGCTGGCGGTGGTCAGCAAGCGCAGCGGCGCGCCGACCCGCATCACGCTGGTCACGGGCGTATCGATCGCGATCGTCGCCGGTATCTTCCGCCTCGACGAGATTGCCGAGCTGGCCAATGCGGGCACGCTGCTCGCCTTCATCGCGGTCGGCGCGTGCCTGATGGTCCTGCGTCGCCGTGCCCCGGAGGCCAAGCGGCTTTTCCGCTGCCCGCAGCCCTATCTGGTCGGCAGCCTCGCCATTCTGGGCTGTATCTACCTGCTGTTCAGCCTGCCGAGCGCGACGATCGTGCGCTTCATCATCTGGAACCTGGCGGGGCTGGCCTTCTACTTCGCCTATGGGCGTCAGCGTAGCGCCCTGGCCAAGGGCTGAACCTCGACCACGGGTTCCGCAGGACGGCCGAACAGATAACCCTGGGCCTGGGGGCATCCCTCCTCCAGCACCATGCGATGCTGTTCGGCCGTCTCCACCCCCTCGGCCACGACGGGCAGGTTCAGGCTCTGGCCCAGCCCGACGATGGCGCGGACGATCGAGCGTGCGGCGGCGTCGGTGGCGACGCCCGAGATGAAGCTCTTGTCGATCTTGATCTTGTCGAACGGGAAGCATCGCAGGTTGCTGAGCGAGCTGTAGCCGGTCCCGAAATCATCCATGACGATGCCCACGCCCATCGCCTTCAGCTGATGCAGCGTCTTCAACGTCGACGCGCGATCATGGAGCAGCACATTCTCGGTGATCTCCAGCTCCAGCCGGTGCGCGGGAAAGCCGCTTTCGTCGAGCGCGCGCGCAACGATCTCGGCCAGGTTCGGCAGCTGGAACTGGATCGGCGAGATATTGACCGCCAGCGTCAGGGGGGCGGGCCAGGCGGCGGCCGTCCGGCATGCCGTCGACAGCACCCATTCGCCCAGTTGCAGGATGATGCCGGTCTCCTCCGCCAGCGGCACGAACGCGCCGGGCTCGACGGTGCCGCGCTCGGGATGGTCCCAGCGCAGCAGCGCCTCGTGGCCGATCACCGTGGCGCTGTCGGTCGATACCAGCGGCTGATAGGCCAGGCGCATCTGGTTGCGCAGCAGGGCATGGCGCAGGTCATGCTCCAGCGCGAGACGCTTTCGCATCGCCCGGTCCATGTCCTGATCAAAGAAGGACGCGGTGCCCCGGCCGCTGGTCTTGGCGCGGTAGAGCGCGACATCGGCGTTCTGCCGCAGCGACTGGGCATCGGTCGCGTCCTGGGGATATAGCGAGACGCCGATGCTGACCCCGACCGCCATCGGATCGCGGCTGAGGTCCATTTCGGCGGCAAAGGCATCCAGGATCGACTCGGCGAGCCTGCGGACAGCTTCAGGGTCCTTCATGCCGCGTTGCAGGATCAGAAACTCGTCGCCACCGACCCGCGCGACCACGCCCGCCTCGTCGATGGCGGCGGTCAGGATGGCGGCGACCCGGCACAATATCGCATCGCCCGCGGCGTGGCCGAACAGGTCGTTGACCGCCTTGAAGCGATCGAGGTCGAGCGCGAACAGCGCGAATGGGCCTTTCTGATCCGCCTGAGCGATCGCGCTTTCCAGCGCCTGGTCGAAAAAGGCGCGATTGGGGAGTCCGGTCAGCGGGTCATGCTCCGCCATGAATTCGATCTGGCGCTGGGCACGGCGCTGTTCGGTCAGATCGCGCACCGACATGACCATGGCGCGCCGGCCCCGATATTCGATTTCATGGCCCGCGACTTCGAGGTAGCGATCGAATGACGCGATATCCCGCGGACGGGTCTCGATCAGCCCGCCATCGACGAGCGAAAGCGGCGCTCCGTCGATCGCTTCCAGCCAGTCCTCGGGGGGCGAGCCAATCAGCCGACCCGGCTCTACGTTGAGCATTGCCGCGAGCCTGCCATTCGCTTCGATGATCCGGCCGTGGTGCAGGATCGCGATCCCTTCGCGGGTCGCCTCGGTCAGGCCGCGCAGGTCGGTGAGGAGGCGGTCGAGCAGCGCCGCTGCGACCAGGGCGACCACGATGGTCGCCGTCACCAGGCCGACCACGCGCGCCAGGTTGAGCGGCTGGAGCGGGTGAAGGTTCGGGTCGACGACGACCCCGCCGGGAACCAGCGTGGTGGCTGTCATCGCCCCGAAGTGCAGGACGACGATCCCCAGAGCTGCCACGCCGACGGACAGGACGGTCCGGCCCCGCCCAGGCACTCTGACATGGATATGGAATGCGCCGGTCAACAGCATCATGGCACCGAGAAATGCGGCGACCAGGCCCCGGGGATCATAACAAATCTCTGCCGGGACGATCAGCGCGGCCATGCCGATCAGATGCATGGCGCCGATCCCGATCGTAGTCAGCGTGCCGGCGACCAGGCAACCGACCAGGTCACGCCGTCGCCGGACATGGCCGAGCGCGATCCAGATGGTCAGGCAGGGTATCGCGACCGAAGCCAACGTCTGGGGAAGGTCGAAGCCCAGCGGCAAAGGCCCGCGATAGGCGAGCATCGACAGGAAGTGCGTACACCAGATGCTGACGCCGCCCGTGATCGCCGCCAGTGCCACCCAGTTGCGTCGGCGAAGCTCGACGCATTCCTCGGCCCGGTCGTGCAGCAGAAACAGGGCGATCAGCCCCAATACGCACACGCCCAGGGCGGGAAATATCAACCAGGGATCATGTTGCCCGATAATGCATCCCACGATGTTGAACATCATATGCGTCATTCCCTCGGCGACACTTTGTTCCATTGTCCATTGAAGAAAGCTTAATATAAGTCCGAAAGCGGACCATTTGTCGTGTGTGCGAGAGGGGCTTTCCAACACCCCGCCAAAATTCTATACCGAGCGTTATGGAAAATGCTCTGCCCGCGTGTAAGGGCCGCCCGCGTGAATTCTGCGTCGATCAGGCCCTGGCCTCCGCGCTCCGTGTCTTCTGGAGCAAGGGCTATGAGGGCGCGTCGATGGCCGACCTGACCGAGGCCATGGGTATCACCAAGCCCAGCCTCTATGCCGCGTTCGGCAACAAGGAGGCTTTGTTCCACAAGGCGCTCGACCTCTATGAGGCGGAGAAACTCGCCTATATCCGCGAGGCGCTGGACCAGCCGACCGCGCGCGGTGTCGCCGAGCATCTATTGCGTGGCGCGTTGAAGGCCATGACCAGCCAATGGGAGCCGAAGGGCTGCCTGGGGGTGATCCATTCGGTCGCCTGCGGATCGGAAGCCGAGTCGATCAAGGCGGAAGTGGTCGCGCGGCGGGCCTCCGCTCAGGCCGCGATCGTCGGACGTTTCCAGCGCGCGGTGGACGAGGGTGATCTGCCCGCGAATGTCGACCCGGCGGGATTGGCCAACCTGATCTACGCGGTACTGCAGGGGATGGGCGTCCAGGCAGGATGCGGCGTGCCTTCGGAGCAGCTGCAATCGATGGTCGATGCGGCGTTGGCGTTATGGCCCTCGCGCTAGGCGAAAATTTTTAGTACCGGTTGGTATGAAAGTCGTTGACGGCTGTACGGCGGATTAATATACCAGTCGGTATGGAAGGTGATCCTCACCTTCGCGAATGAAATGGCGAGACAGCAGGATGGGTGGCCCCGGTGCCGCTTCCTCGAGCGAGCGCGATGCTGGCCGGGGCAGGATGTTTCGCGCCGGAAAAAGGGGTTTGCATCATGGCCTATGTCGCTTTTCAGGAAATCGGCGCCGCACGGATCGCTGTCGATGCCGCCATGGCACAGCAGGGTGCGGCGGCCATCCGGGCGGATGCCCGTCTGTCGGCCTTGGAGTGGCAGGTGGTCGCACTGGCCCGGCGTGACCGCCTGTCCAGCCTGCGCGAGCCGACCAAGCTGATCCGCGCGATCGGCAGCATCTTCGGCGAGACCCGCAACCCGCGGCTGGCCGATCCCTCGCTGGAAGCGCTCCGCCGGATGGCGGTGTTGAGCTGGCACAGTGGTTACAGCGTGCCCTCGCACGAGGTTCGCGCCTTTCTGGCCGCCGGTTACACGCCCGACCAGTATGAACTGATGGTCGACAGCATCGCGGCCGCGCTCAGTGATTCGCGTCGGCTGGCCCGGCCCATGGCGGCCGGGTAAGATGTGCCGAGGCGGGCGCGCGTCCGTGCCCCCTTGCCCTTCCCCGAAACTGACGTACCTTGTGGGGATCAGTGACGGAGAAGACCATGGCGGCCGTACTGCGTCTGAGCGACCCTTTCTCGATCATCACTCTTCCGATGATGGGGCCTATGGCGGAGCCGGGGGCAGGCAAGCCCGATGGCGAACGCGCAATGCCGTGGGAAAGCCTGTTCGCCTGGCCCCGGCAGGGCGATCTGCAAATTCCCTTTGACGGCGGATCGCGCGAAGCGCGCGATATCTGGGCGACCCGGCTGGATCATGCGGTCGCCCATGCCGACAAGGCGGTGCTGCTCGTGGCGGAGGGGGCGGCCTGTCTCGCCAGCATCTGGTGGGCGCGGCTGTCGCCCAGCCATTATGTGTCCAGGGTCGCAGGCGCGCTGTTCTTCCAGCCGCCCGCCGCCGATCCGCTGGACCGGCAGGGCGGCCAACTGTTCGCGTCGCCCGAGGCGGCGTTGCCCTTTCCCTCTCTGATCGTCGACGGTGCGAGCCATAGCCCGGCGCTGGCCAGTATCTGTGGCGGCCGCCTGCTGGTGCCGCCACGCGCCGCGCCTGCGCCGACGGGCATGTGGCGTCAGGCGCAGCGGCTGATCGTGCGTTTTTCGGCTGGGGTGGTCGAACAGGATATGCGCGTCCTGCGTACGCTGGGCATTCCCGAACGCTGACATAAAAACGGTCCGGCGGTTTCTGTGACCGCCGGACCAGTTGATCGCCACAGGGAGCTTCCTTTGGCGAGGCAGGAGCAGTGGGAAGCCCCGGAGAGGGGCTTGCCACCGAAGGAAAATCTAGCTGGCGTTCACGCCGCCCGGCGCCGCTTCATTGTCGAGCAGCACGTTGTCGCCAAAGGTCGCATTGCCATCGGTCAGCCCTTCGTCATTGGCGAGAAGCGCGTCATTCGTCACACCGGTATCGTCGAGGACCGTGCTATTGGCAGGCTCCGACCTGGAGCAGGCGGCCAGCGGTATGGCGGATGCGATCAGAAGCAGCGGAAGGGCATGGCGTCGCAACATCAATTCGGTCCCCTTGGTCGTTTATCCCGTGTATCGCCGCTCATCGGCTCCTCATGAGTAATACATACTAAATCGATGGGATATAACCAGCGCAAATCTTGTTGGCGGAATAGATGGGCTTTCCAGCGCCTGGCGGTCTCCATGCTCGTCATGATGCCGGGCGGTGCATGGGCACAGGCCTTGGCGCCGCTCGACGGGAATGCTGCCCTGGCGCTGGATGCGGCGGAATATGCCACCCTGTCCGGGCAGGCGCCGATGGCGGCCGCACGCGAATTGGCGGTACAGGAGGCGTCGGTGCCGTTGACCGACGCGTTGAAGGCCGAGTTTGCCGACCGCCTCGCCGGACTGTCGGTCGGTCATGCGCCGTTCCATATCGACATATTGCTGACCGGCGATGTCCCCGTGGCGGACCGGGTGGTGCAGGTGGCGGGAAGCCGGGTGCTGGTCCGCTTCCGAACGGGGGCCTATGCGACCCACCATCAATTGGTCATTGCCCTCGCCCTGCATCAAACCGAGATCCGCGCCAGCCTGACCCAGCCGCCGGGTATCGGCGTCGATCCCCGGATCGGGGCACTGGTCGTGATGGTGGCCCGCGCGGATGCCGAGGCGGAGCCGGGCGATGCCTTGCGCGACCGGATCGCCCGGATCGCGGGCGTGCCGGTGCGGATCGCGACGCTGGATACGTCCGACAGCGATCTGGCGGACCTTCAAGGTGGCGCGCGGCTGACCGGCATCGATCCCGGCAATAGCCGCCGCTATGCCTGCACCAGCGGCTTCGTCGTCCGGCGCGGGAGCGACAGCGCGATCGTGACGGCGGCCCATTGCCCCGACGATCTGGTCTGGACCGATGCCGAACGGCGACAGCATCCTCTGCCCTTTCTGGGCCAATGGGGATGGGGCTATCAGGACGTACAGGTGAATGGCAGCCCGGCCCCGTTGTCGCCCGCCATCTGGAGCGACACGACCAAGACGATCAGCCGCCGCATCACGGGGCAAAGAACCCGCGATCAGACCCGTGCGGGCGATATCGTCTGCCATCGCGGCGAACGGACGGGTTATAGCTGCGCCGAGGTATGGATACCCGACTTCGCACCCGCCGGGGATTTGTGCGGCGGCGGCTGCACCCCGACCTGGGTGGCGGTGCGGGGGCCGAGCTGTCGCAGCGGGGATAGCGGTGGGCCGGTCTTTCTGGGCGGCATCGCTTACGGCATCGTCAAGGGCGGCAGCTATCGCGGTGGCGACGGAAGCTGTGCCTTTTACTATTACATGTCAGTCGATTTCCTGCCCGACGGATGGTCCCTGGCGACCGGCTGAGGGATCATATTGCACTGCGGCAGCGTTGGTTTTGCATCGAGAGACAGCGATGAAGGTGACGGCATGAAGGCGATGATCCTGGATGCACCCGGCGGGCTGGACCGTTTGCGACTGGTGGACCGCCCCGATCCCGGTGCGCCGGGGCCGGGGATGATCCGGGTGCGGCTGCACGCGACGTCGCTCAACTATCATGACTATGGTGTCGTGGCGGGCCGCATGCCGACCCGGGACGGACGTATCCCGATGGCCGATGGCGCGGGCATCGTCGAAGCGGTGGGCGAGGGCGTCAGCGACTTCGCGGCGGGCGACCCGGTTGTTTCCTGCTTCTTCCCCGATTGGCAGGAAGGGCCGCCCCGCATCGGCGACTTTTCGCGCGTGCCGGGGGATGGGATCGATGGCTATGCCTGCGAATTCGTGGTCGCCCCCGCGACGGCCTTCACCCGCGCGCCCAAGGGCTATGACCATGCCGAGGCGGCGACGATCACCACCGCCGGACTGACCGCGTGGCGAAGCCTGGTCGTCGATGGCGGGCTGAAGGCGGGCGACCGCGTTCTGGTGCTGGGGACCGGCGGCGTGTCGATCTGGGCGCTTCAGATTGCGCGGATGATGGGCGCCGAAGTGGCGGTCACCTCGTCCTCCGATGAAAAGCTGGACCGCGCCCGATCGCTGGGAGCCGCGCACGTCATCAACTATCGCACTCATCCCGAATGGGGAAAACTCGTCCATGCATGGGCGGGCGAGGGCGTCGACCATGTGATCGAGGTCGGCGGGCCGGGCACGCTCGCCCAATCGATCGACGCCGTTCGGATCGGCGGCCATATCGGGCTGATCGGGGTGCTGACTGGTTTTGCGGGGGACGTGCCGACCGCCACCCTGATGAGCAAACAGGCGCGGCTTCAGGGCTTGATCGTCGGCAGCCGCCGGATGCAGATGGAGTTCGTCCGCGCGCTGGACGAGGCGCCGTTCCGGCCGGTGATCGACCGCCGATTTGCGTTGGACGAACTGGCCGATGCGTTTCGCTATCAGGAAAGCGGCGACCATTTCGGCAAGATCGCCGTGACCTTCTGATGACGGAGGCGCAGGGTATGACGAGTCGAGGCGTCGATCCCGACTGGCCGCATGTGGTGATCGTCGGCGCGGGGTTCGGCGGGCTCGCGGTGGCGCAGCAACTGGCCGGAGCGCCGGTGCGGGTGACGGTGGTCGACCGCAACAATTATCATCTGTTCGTGCCGCTGCTCTATCAGGTGGCGACTGCCGCCCTTTCGCCTGCCGATGTCGCCGAGCCGATCCGCCATGTGCTGGGCCGCTACCCCAATATCCAGGTCGTGCTGGGCGAGGTGACGCAGGTCGATACGGGTGCCCGGCAAGTGGCCCTGGCGACGGGCGAGACGCTGCCATATGACCGGCTGGTCGTCGCGACGGGATCGACCAGCAGCTATTTCGGCCATGACGAATGGCGTCGCCATGCCCCGGCCTGCAAGTCGATCGAAGAGGCGCGGGTGATCCGCTCGCGTGTATTGGGCGCATTCGAGGAAGCGGAACGCGACGGGGCGGCGGACCGCGAGGCGCTGATGACCTTCGTCATCGTCGGTGGCGGCCCGACCGGCGTGGAACTGGCGGGGTCGGTGGCCGAATTGGCGCGCCACGCGCTGACCTCCGACTTTCGCCAGATCCGGCCGGAAACGGCGAAGATCATCCTGATCGAGGGCGGGCCGCGTATCCTCTCGGCTTTCCCGGACTCGCTCGCGAATTATGCGGAACGGGCACTGGCGCGGCTGGGCGTGGAGGTGATGACCGATATGCCGGTCGAGGCGATCACCGCCGAGGGGCTGACCGCCGGGGGGCGGTTCTTCCCCGCCCGCACCGTCCTTTGGGGCGCAGGCGTAGCGCCCACGGGGGCGGCCAAGCTCCTTGGTGTGCCACCGGGTCCGGGTGGACGCGTGGCGGTGCGACCGGATCTGAGCGTCCAGGGACTGGAGAATGTCTATTCGCTGGGCGACGTCGCCGCCTGCCTGGACGAAGACGACAAGCCCTTGCCCGGCCTGGCGCAGGTCGCCCAGCAACAGGGCGCGTATCTGGGCAAGGCGCTGCGGGCGCAACTGACGGGTGGGCGCGCGCCCGAACCCTTCCGCTTCCACAATCGCGGCAATGCCGCGATCATCGGGCGTCATGCCGCGATCTTCGACTTCGGGCGGTTCCGGATGAAGGGCTATCCGGCCTGGATGCTCTGGGCGATCGTCCATGTCGTGCTGCTGGTCAATTTCGCCCAGCGTATCCGCGTCAGCCTGCAATGGCTGTGGCGCTATCTGACCTACCGGCGCGGTGCGCGGATCATCACCACGCCCTTCGTCCGCCCGCCCGGCTGACCGGGATCAGCGGATCAATTGCGCGCGCAGGTCGACCAGCGTCGCGCCGATATGCTCGGTCAGGAAACCGGCCACCCGCGCCTCGTCGCGCGCCAGCCATGCGTCGAGCAGCGCATGATGCTCCTCATGCGCACGGTCCTCGCGACCGGCGGGTTTCAGATGCTGGACGACATAGCGTTCGGCGAGCACCTGCAACCGCTCGATCAATTGAAAGGTCAACGCTGCGCCGAGCGGGCGGACGAGCGCCAGGTGAAAGGCGCGGTTACGGTGCGCGACCTCGTGCAGGGCGTCGCGCGCCGCGACGTCCAGCGCAGTCAGCGCCTCCCGTGCGACGGCCTGATCTTCGACGGTTGCCACGCGCGAGGCGCGGGCGGCCGCATCGGGTTCCAGCGCCAGGCGAAGTTCGTAAATCTCCTCCGCCTCGCCCGCACCCAGCGAACGGACGAAAAAGCCGCGATTGGCCTGGCTGGTCAGCAGCCCTTCCTGCTCCAGTCGGGCGAGCGCCTCGCGCAGCGGGATCTTGCTGACCCCCAGCTCATTGGCCAGCGCATCCTGCCGGATCGGCTGTTCTTCGGGCAGGTCGCCACTGATGATCCGCTCGCGAATGATCGTGAAGATCTGCTCCGAAAGGGTGCGAACGACAAGGCTCATGGATTCTCTCGTGCCGACAGGCCGGGGAGAAGCCTGTAATTTACGGTAAATGTTACGATCTAGCGGGTCAGCATAGACCCGATGGTCATGGCCTGCCAAGTGTGTATTACATATGCGGAACAGCTTGGCTAAGTTCCTGTAACCATACGGAAGCCGTCCCATCGGATGGCGCACGCCAGTCACCGCGCGGGGACAAGGCGCCGCCGGGCGAAACCTTGGGTCCGTTGGGCAGTGCCGATCGCTTGAACTGGCTGGTCTGGAAGAAGCGGGTCAGGAACCGCTCCAGCCAGTGCCGGATCGTCGGCAGGTCATAGGCGACCCGCGCATCCTGCGGCAGGTCCTCGGGCCAGCCGCCCGCTGCCGCGTCATGCCAGGCATGCCAGGCGAGGAAGGCGATCTTCGACGGCTTCAGGCCATAGCGGATGACGTAATGCGCGAAGAAGTCGTTCAGCGCATAGGGGCCGATCATCGCCTCGGTCGACTGCATCGCGCCGCTGGCGTCGGCGGGGACCAGTTCGGGCGAGATTTCCTGGGCCAGGATCGCCGCCAGAACCTTGTTCGTCGCCTCGTCATATTGCCCGGTGCGGATGCACCAGCGGATCAGGAACTGGATCAGCGTCTTGGGCACGCCCGCATTGACCGCATAATGGCTCATCTGGTCGCCAACGCCATAGGTACACCAGCCCAGCGCCAGTTCCGACAGGTCGCCGGTGCCCAGCACGATGCCGCCACGCTGGTTGGCGAGACGGAAAAGATAATCGGTGCGCAGGCCCGCCTGCACATTCTCGAAGGTCACATCATGGACCGGCTCGCCCTGCGCGAAGGGGTGCCTCATGTCGGCGAGCAATTGCTGAGCGGCGGGGCGGATGTCGATTTCCTCCGCCGTCACGCCCAGCGAGCGCATCAGCGCCCAGGCATGGGCCTTGGTGCCTTCGCCGGTGGCGAAGCCGGGCATGGTGAAGGCGAGGATCCGGTCGCGCGACCAGCCCAGCCGGTCGGTCGCCTTGGCCGCGACGATCAGCGCATGGGTGGAGTCGAGGCCACCCGATACGCCGATGACCAGGGTCTTCGCGCGGCTGGCCTCGAGCCGCTTCGCCAGCGCCTCGACCTGGATGTTATAGGCCTCGTAGCAATCCGCATCGCGTCGGGCGGGATCGTCGGGCACGAAGGGAAAGCGGTGAACGGCGCGTCGCAGGCCCCGATCGCCCGCCTCCGCGCCGTGGACGAAGCCGATCCGGCGGAAACGCTGTTCGGGATGGCCCGCAAAAGCGGCGGCATCGTTGAACGTCCCGAAGCGCAGGCGTTCCTGAACGATCCGTTCGACATCGATATCGGCGGTGGTGAGGGCGGGTTCGCGCAGGAAGCGCTCGGACTCGGCGATCGCCTCGCCCAGTTCATGGATCAGGCCCTGGCCGTCCCAGGACAGGTCGGTCGTGCTCTCGCCGATCCCCGCCGCCGAATAGACATAGGCGCAGGCCGCGCGTGCCGACTGGGCGGCGGCGAGCATCGCCCGGTCGCGCGCCTTGCCGATGACGATATTCGATGCCGACAGGTTGCAGCAGATCGTCGCCCCGGCCAGCGCGCCCAGCGTCGAGGGCGGGGTGGGCGCCCAGTAATCCTCACAAATCTCGGCATGGATGACGAAGCCCGGCAGGTCCTCGGCGGCGAAGATCAGGTCGGTGCCGAAGGGCACGCTCTGGCCATCCAGATCGATGGTCAGGCCGGTCAGCCCCGCGCCGCTCGCGAACCAGCGCTTTTCATAATATTCGCGGTAATTGGGCAGGAAGGTCTTGGGCACCACGCCCAGGATCCGCCCGCACGCAATCACGACCGCGCAATTATAGAGTCGCCCGTTACGGGGCAGCGCCGCGCCGACCAGCATGACGGGCGACAGCGCCGCGCTGGCATCCACCATCTCGCCCAGCGCCGCGAGCGTGGCCGCGTGCATCGCGCCCTGCAGGTGCAGGTCGTCGATCGCGTAGGAGGTCAGCGACAATTCGGGAAAGACGACCAGGTCGACGCCGTCTTCATCCGCCTTGCGCGCCAGGTCCAGCATGGCGTGCGCATTGGCCCGGGCATCGCCCACCGAAGCGGCGGGCGTCGCGGCGGCGACGCGGATCAGGCCATGGGTGTGAAGCGCGTAAAAGGGGTGGTCCTGCATCCGCTCGGGATAGCGGGGCGGGGGGAAGGGCGCCAGCCTGTGTGAGTTGCCAGGGGTTAGGATGTGAGGGGTTTCCCTTGGCCTTCGACGTCGCTCAGGCTGAACGGAGTGGAGGTTTGAACGCCCCACGTCCCGACATCCGTTCAGCCTGAGCGAAGTCGAAGGCCACGCTTCCCCTATCCCGTTGCATTTCGTTAAACGCGGCGGGCTTCTTGAATCCGAGGTAATATGACCACGACTCTCTACGGCATCCCGAACTGCGACACGATGAAAAAGGCCCGCGTGTGGCTCGACCAGCACGGCGTCGCGTATCGTTTCCACAACTACAAGACCGACGGTATCGACGAAGCCACGCTCCGCCGCTGGGTCGATCAGCTCGGCTGGGAAAAGCTGCTCAACCGGGCGGGCACGACCTTCCGCAAGCTGGATGAGGCCGACCGGCAGGAGATCGATGCCGACAAGGCGATCCGGCTGATGCAGGCGCAGCCGTCGCTCATCAAGCGGCCGGTGCTCGACCGTGACGGCGCGCTGACCCTGGGGTTCAAGCCCGAGGCCTACGGCGAAATCTTCTGACGGACCAAGGGGGTGGAGCGCACGGCGGACACGGGTTAGAGGCTTTGGTCATGTCCACGACCTACACGCTCGACACCGCGACCAGCCGCGCCACCCCCACGCCCGCGCCGATGAAGCGGCTGACCGTGCCCGCCATCCGCCGTGCCAAGGGGCAGACACCGCTGGTCATGCTGACCGCCTATACGGTGCGCTCGGCGCAATTGCTCGATCCGCATTGCGACATGTTGCTGGTCGGCGACAGCCTGGGGCAGGTGATCTACGGCCTGCCCTCGACCGTGCCGGTCACGCTCCAGATGATGGCGGCGCATGGTGCGGCGGTGGTGCGGGGCAGCTATCATGCGGTCGTCGTCATCGACCTGCCCTTCGGCAGCTATGAGGCCAGCCCGGAAAAGGCGTTCGAGAACGCCGCCTGGCTCCTGAAGGAGACCGGGGCGGCGGCGGTCAAGCTGGAGGGCGGCGTCGCGATGGCGCCGACCGTCCGCTTCCTGGTCGAGCGCGGCATCCCCGTCATGGGCCATGTCGGCCTGACCCCGCAGGCGGTGAACGTGCTGGGCGGCTATGGCGCGCGCGGTCGTACGCCCGAGGAGGCCGAGAAGATCATCGCCGACGCGGTGGCCGTGGCCGAGGCGGGGGCCTTTTCGGTCGTGATCGAGGGCGTGGTCGAGCCGATCGCGATCGAGATCACCCAGCGTATCGCCTGTCCGACGATCGGCATCGGGGCGTCCGCGGAGTGCGACGGCCAGGTGCTGGTGGGAGAGGACATGCTCGGCCTGTTCGACCGCACCGCCCGCTTCGTCCGCCGTTACGAGACGATGGGCGATCGTATTGGCGAGGCGGCACGCGCCTATGCCGAGGATGTCCGCGCCCGCCGCTTCCCGGGGCCGGAGCAGATCTATGCCCCGCGCGAGGGGGGATAAGCCAAGCCCGCTTCCCACGGGGGCCGCTCCTCGCTAAAGGTCGCGGCTTCTATATTGCCTTGATCCAGAATAGCGGAGCCCGTCTTGGCCCTAACGCCCCAATCCAGCCAGGCCTTTTTGAGCGAGGTCGACGACGAACTGCGTCGCGAAAGGCTGACGTCTTTCTGGACCCGGTGGGGCCTTATCGTCGGCGCGGCGATCATCGTCGCACTCGCGGCGTTCGGCGGCTATCTTTATTGGCAGCATCGCCAGCATCAGGCGGCGGGTGTCGATGGGGAACAGCTGCAGGCTGCCTATGACGCGCTGGGCCAGAACGACACCAAGACGGCGGGCGAGAAGCTCAAGGCGCTGTCCAACACCAATGTCGATGCCTATCGCGCGCTCGCCGAGTTCACCCAGGCCGACATTTTGTTGCAGAAGGACGACATGAAGGGCGCTGCGGCCCGCTTTGCCGCCATCGCCAACGACACGTCGCTGGCCCAGCCGTTCCGCGACCTGGCGCTGCTCCGCCAGACCATGGCCGAATATGACACGATGAAGCCTGAGGCCGTCGTGGCGCGGCTGGGCGGCATGGCGGTCCCCGGCAACGCCTATTTCGGCAGCGCGGGCGAGATGGTTGCGGTGGCCTATCTGCGTATGAACAAGCGCGACCAGGCAGGCCGTCTGTTCGGCCAGATTGCCAGCGACAAGGATGTGCCCGATACGTTGCGGCAACGTGCGGTTCAGATGGCCGGCGTATTGGGGGTCGACGCGGTCGGCCAGAGTGAGGACACCAAGACCCAATGACGAAGCATTTCCGCACCTCGGCAGCGCTCGCCGCGCTGATGGCGCTGGGCGCCTGCGGGGTATTCAAGAGCGCGCCCAAGAAAACGCCGACCGTGGGCAATCGCATCCCGATCCTGGTGTCGGAGACAGGGGTCGAGGCGGACAAGACGATCGCCGACGTTCAGGTCCTGCTGCCCGCGCCCGAGGCGAACCCCGAATGGTCGCAGCCGGGCGGCAACGCCGCCAAGTCGATGGGCCAGCTCGCGCTGGCGGAGCAGCCGCAGCGCCTGTGGACCGCGACGATCAACGGCGGTTCGGCGCGTGATCCGCTGGGCGCCGCGCCGGTCGTGGCCGAGGGCAAGCTGTTCGTCGTCGATGTCGAGGGCAATCTCGTCGCGATGAACGCCGATACCGGCGCGCGGCTGTGGTCGACCGGCATCACCGAGGGTGACGCGAACCGCCTTGCCCGCTTCGGCGGCGGGGCCAGCTATGACAGCGGCACGGTGTTCGCGTCGGACGGTCTGGGCGATGTGATCGCGGCCAGCGCCGCCGACGGCAAGGTGCTGTGGCGCGCCAAGCCCAGCGGCCCGTTGCGTGGATCGCCGACCATCGCCAACGGCAATGTCTATGTCCTGACCCAGGACAATCAGCTTTACGCCATCAACCAGGCGGACGGTAAGATCGTCTGGGCCGGGCAGGGGACGCTGGAGACGCAGGGCGTGTACGGCGTCGCGGCTCCGTCGGCCAGCCAGGGGACGGTCGTCGCCGGTTTCTCCAGCGGCGAGTTGAACGCCTATCGTTATGAAAATGGCCGTCTGCTGTGGCAGGACGCACTGTCGCGGACGAGCATTTCCACCTCGGTGTCGACCCTGTCGGACATCGACGCCGCGCCGGTGATCGACCAGGGCCGCGTCTATGCGCTGGGCCAGGGCGGCCGCATGGTCGCGCTGGAACTGTCGACCGGCCAGCGTCTGTGGGAACAGAATTTTGCCGGTCTCTCGACCCCATGGATCGCGGGCGAGTGGATTTTCCTCGTCACCGACGACGCGCGTCTGGTCGCGCTCGCCCGGTCGAGCGGCAAGGCCCGCTGGATCGCGCAGCTCCAGCGTTTCCACAAGGAAAAGAAGAAGACCGGCGCGATCACTTGGTTCGGCCCGGTGCTGGCGGGCAACCGCCTGATCCTGACCAATTCGGAAGGGCAGATCGTCTACGCCAATCCGGGGGACGGATCGGTCCAGGCGACGGTCGACACCAAGACACCGTTTGCGCTGCCGCCGATCGTTGCCAACAATGTGCTGTACGTCCTCGACCAGAAGGGGCGGATCACCGCCTTCAAGTGATGCCATATCGCCCCGTGGGATATTTGTTCCACGGGGCGGCACATTTGTACCGCTATACGCGTGACGAAAGGCTCGCCTTTCGCTAACGGGGGGCGATGGCTAATCTCCCTATCGTCGCGATCGTCGGCCGTCCCAATGTCGGCAAGTCGACGCTGTTCAATCGTCTGGTCGGAAAGAAGCTGGCGCTGGTCGATGACCGGCCCGGCGTGACCCGTGACCGGCGCGAAGGCGACGCGCACCTGCTGGGCCTGGATTTCCGTATCATCGATACGGCCGGTTACGAAGACGAAGACCCCGACACGCTGCCCGGCCGGATGCGGCGCCAGACCGAAGCGGCGGTCAGCGAGGCCGATGTCGCACTTTTTCTGGTCGACGCCCGCGCGGGGATCATGCCGCTGGACGAGGAAATCGCTCGCTGGCTGCGCAGCTCCGACACGCCGATCGTGCTCGCCGCCAACAAGGCGGAGGGCCGTGCGGCCGAACAGGGCATCCTGGAGGCGCTGGCACTCGGCTTCGGCGATCCGGTCCAGCTTTCGGCCGAACATGGCGAAGGCGTGGGCGACCTGTTCGAGGCGCTGCTGCCCTTTATCGACCGTGAGGTTGAGGAAGAGGAGGAGGTCGACCTCGAAAACCCCTTCGCGCCGCTCAAGCTGGCGATCGTGGGCCGCCCCAATGCGGGCAAGTCGACGCTCATCAACCGTTTCCTGGGCCAGGATCGCCTGATCACGGGGCCGGAAGCGGGTATCACGCGCGATTCGATCGCGATCGATTGGGAATGGCACGACCGTGACGGCGAGGTGCGGCAGGTCCGCCTGATCGATACGGCGGGTATGCGCAAAAAGGCCAAGGTGCAGGATAAGCTGGAAAAGCTGTCCGTCGCCGACGCGTTGCGGGCGGTCGATTTCGCCGAGGTCGTGGTGCTGCTGCTCGACGCGACGTTGGGCTTGGAGTCACAGGATCTGCGCATCGCCGACCGTGTGCTGGAAGAGGGCCGCGCCCTGCTGATCGCGCTCAACAAGTGGGATGTCGCGGAAAGTCCGTCTTCACTGTTCAACGGCGTTCGCAAGGCGCTCGAAGACGGGCTCAGCCAGGTGAAGGGCGTGCCGCTTCTCACCGTGTCGGGAGCGACCGGCAAGGGTCTCGATACGCTGATTGAAGCCGCGTTCGAAACGCGCGCGGCTTGGTCGAAGCGTGTGCCGACCGGCGAACTCAACCGCTGGTTCGAGCGCGCGGTCGAGGCCAATCCCCCGCCTGCGCCCGGCGGCAAGCGGATCAAGCTGCGCTATGTCACCCAGGTCAAGTCGCGTCCGCCGAGCTTTGTTATCTTCGGCACCCGCGTCGATCAGCTGCCCGCCAGCTATGAGCGGTATCTGGTCAATTCGATGCGGCGGGAGCTGGGTTTCGGTGCGGTGCCGGTGCGCCTGACACTGCGTGCGCCGAAGAACCCGTTCGGCAAGAAGGATTGAGGGGCGGGCGGCTCAACTGGAGCCGCCTATCCAACCACCCGTTCAGCCTGAGCGAAGTCGAAGGCCAAGGGGCTGGCATCGGCCCAAGGGCGCAACACGCGTTTTCCCGTGGCCTTCGACTTCGCTCAGGCTGAACGGGTGGGTGGGTGATGCCCGGGGACAGGGGGCGGGCCTCATGACCCGCCCCCGTCGCCTTATCCCTGAAGATGCGGAGCCGCGCCCGACTTGGGCGTGTCGTTCTCCGCCATCGCGTTCAGCTGAACATAGTTCTGGATGCCCATGCGCGCGATCATCTCGAACTGGCGCTCCAGCGTGTCGACATGCTCTTCCTCGCTCGCCAGGATGCGCTGGAACAGGTCGCGGCTGACATAGTCGCGAACTTCCTCGCAATAGGCGATGGCTTCCTTCAGCTGGGCGACGGCCTCGACCTCGATGGCCAGATCGCCCTTGAGCACTTCCTCGACCGTCTCGCCGATGCGCAGGCGACCCAGCAGCTGGAAATTCGGCAGTCCGTCCAGGAACAGGATGCGTTCGGCCAGCCAGTCGGCATGGCGCATCTCGTCGATGGATTCCTTATACTCGAATTGGGCGAGCTTGTAGACGCCCCAGTGGTCGAGCAGCCGGTAATGCAGGAAATACTGGTTGATCGCGGTCAGCTCGTTCTTGAGCGCCTCGTTCAAATACTCGATGACCTTCGGATCGCCCTTAACCGCCATCAATCCTACCTTTCATGACTGTGTTTGACCGCACCTTAGAAGACCATATGTCGCCCCGACAAGGCCCATTTCATCAGTAAAAATGCGTCGCGCTTTCATCTGGTGGGAAAGCTGGTAAGGGCAACATAAGTTATAAACGATGAGGTCAACCAGTGTCGGTGAGTGCGGCGGAACAGCTGGCGCTGGTCATGGAACATGTCCGGCACGGTATCGTGATCTATGATCGGGACGAGCGGATCATCCTGATCAATCATTATGTTGGCCGTATGTTCGGTCTGCCGGACAGCGCCGTGACCAGGGGGTCGAGCCTGGCCGATTATCTCCACCATGTGGGCAATGCGGTGGGCTGGTCGGATGTTCGAAAGGCAGCCATCCTCGACAATCACCGGCAATGGGCGCGTGAGGGGGAGCGGCGCCAGTTCGACCACCATTTCGATGACGGTCATGTCCTGGAGATCACCTATCACCCGCAGCCCGATCACGGCGCGGTGCTGACCTTCGTCGATGTGACGCATGAGCGCGATCTGACACGCGTCATTCGACAACGCGACGATCTGAATCGCGAAACCGTGGCCATGCTGGAGCGGGTGGGCCGGATTTCGGCCAACACCCGGCTGGTCGCCCTGAATGCGAGTATCGAGGCTGCACGGTTGGGAGACCAGGGGCGCGGATTCGCGGTCGTCGCCGAGGAGGTGCGCAACCTGTCGATCGAAACGTCGGATGTGCTGGTGGAGATCAGCCGGATCAACGCGGCGTCGCTCGAGCTTGCCGACGACAGGGATCGATAATGGCCGATATCGAGGGAGGTTTGGTGGGCCCGGCAGGACTCGAACCCGCAACCTAGCCGTTATGAGCGGCCAGCTCTAACCGTTGAGCTACAGGCCCCACCGCAAATGTCGTTAGCGTGATGCAGCCGGACTTCGCAAGCGTCGTGCGGCATCTTTGCACAGGAATTGAGACAAAGAAAAAGGGCGCTTCCGCATGGAAAGCGCCCTTTTCCGACATAGCAGTCGACGCTTCGGACCCGAAGGCCCGAGGCGGCTATTACTGCATGTTGTCCGCCTTGGCGTCGGCAGCGTCACGGACGTTGTCGGCAGCGGCGTTCATGTTGTCGGCAGCGTTCTCGAGGGTCGCGGCAGCAGCAGCGTTCGAGGTGTTGTCCGCAGCGGCTTCCATGTTGTCAGCCGACATTTCCATGTTGTCAGCCAGCATGTCCGCGTTGTTCTCAACAGCGGCAGCTTCCGGCGACTTGTTGCAGGCGGCGACGGACATCAGGCCGGCGGCAGCGAGAACGAAAGCGATCTTCTTCATTCGAATGCTCCCAAGCAAAGCAAAAATCGCGGCCGGCCCGAATGCCGTCGCGAAGCGGCTCAAATAACGTGCGGTTCATCGCGGTCAATCCGCAAAATTCACGGACAAGCAAGGTTCGCGACGAACCGATGGCACGGATCGGGCTTTTTCAAGGCGTTGACGTTACCAAAAGGTTACCATGAAACCGACGGATCAGCGTGGGCTGACCGGGCCGATCGCTTCGGGCGCGTTGGCGACGACCGCCAGCATGGTGGTCCAGGCGGCGACATTCTGGCGAAGCGCCGCCGGATCGACGCGATCCAGCACGTCGTCGGGCGTGTGATGAGTATCGAAATAATCCCATCCCGACTGGTTCAGGTCGATCCCGGCGGTTCCAAGCTTGATCGTCGGGCCGATATCGGTGCCGTCGCCGCCCAGGCCGCTGCCCCGCGTGATGCCCAGCGACGCGAGCGCGGTCTGGAGCCGGTCCGCGACCGGCCTGGCGGTGGCGGGCAGGTTGACCTCGAACCGCCAGACCCGGTCCGCGCCGAAATCGCTTTCCGATGCCGTGGCATGGCGCTCACCGGCATGGGCCTTGGCATAGGCCTCGCCGCCCATGCCGCCGACTTCCTCGGCCCCGAACCAGACGACGCGGATGGTCCGACGCGGCTGACCCGCATCCATGATCCGCTTGGCCGCCGCGGCGGTGATCGCGATACCGCTGGCATCATCGATCGCGCCAGTCCCGAGGTCCCAGCTGTCGAGATGGCCGCCGACCAGCACGATGCCCGCCGACGGATCGCTGCCGGGCACTTCGGCGATGACGTTGCCCGATTCGCGGGTGCCGACCATGCGCGGGGTCAGGACCAGCTTCATGCGGACCGGCTGGCCCCGGCTGGCAATCCGCTCCAGCTGCTCGGCGTCGGGAACCGAGAGCGCGGCCGCCGGGATGGGCTTCACGCCCTCGGGGAAGTTGGTGGTGCCGGTATGGGGGAAGCGATGATGGTCGGTGCCGATCGAGCGGATGACGATCGCGACCGCGCCGCGCCTGGCCGCCAGCGCAGGGCCGGTGAAGCGCGCCGTGCCATAGGCGCCATAGCCCGAACCATCCTGGGTCCGGGGCATGGCATTGCCGATATAGACGATCTTGCCGCGGATCGCGTCATCGGGCGCCGATTGGAACGCCGCCATGCTGGGGAAGACCGCGACCTCGCCCGTCAGGCCGCCCGCCGGTGTCGCGCCCGAATTGCCGAGCGCGGCCAGCGTCAACTTCTGCGGAAAGGGCGCCAGGATTTCCGCGCTCTCGGCGCCGCGTTCCCACACCGGCATCCGATAGGGCTCGATCCGCACATTCTTGAAGCCCAGCGCCGTCAGCCTGGCCACCGACCATGCCCGTGCGCGCGCTTCGGCTTCGGTGCCCGCCAGCCGCTGGCCGACTTCGGTCGTCAGCCCCTCGACGATATCCCAGGCGACCGTATCGTTCAGCGCCGCATCGCGCAGCCGTTCGACCTCGGGAGCGACGGTTGCGGGCGGGGGCGGCGGGGTCCGTTGCGCCAGGGCGGGGGAGGACAGGGCGGAGGCGGTCAGGGCCGCGAGAAGAATGCGCTTCATGGAATGGAGTGTTACGCAGCCGGTCCCGTTTGCCAACCGCCCGCGCAACTACTACATGGGCGGGCAAATATCCCACAGTCGCAAAAGCACGGAGCCCCGCGCCGCCATGGCCGTCCAATATACCTATGTGATGAAGGGTCTGACCAAGACCTTCCCCGGCGCCAACAAGCCTGTCCTCAACAACATCCACCTTCAGTTCCTGCCGAGCGCGAAGATCGCGATCATCGGCCCGAACGGCGCGGGCAAGTCCACGCTGATGAAGGTGATGGCGGGCATGGACACCGACTTCACCGGCGAGGCCTGGGCCGCCGAGGGTGTCCGCGTCGGCTATCTTGCGCAGGAGCCGCAGCTCGATCCCACCAAGGACGTGATGGGCAATGTCAAGGACGGCGTGCGCCCGGTCGCCGATCTGGTCGATCGCTTCAACGCCATCTCGGCCGAGATGGGTGACCCGAAGGACGACACCGATTTCGACGCCCTGATGGAAGAGATGGGCGAGCTTCAGGCCAAGATCGATGCGGTCGACGGCTGGTCGCTCGACAGCCAGCTGGAACAGGCGATGGAAGCGCTGCGCTGCCCGCCGGGCGATGCCGACGTCACCCGCCTGTCGGGTGGTGAGAAGCGCCGCGTGGCGCTCTGCAAGCTGCTGCTCGAAAAGCCCGACGTGCTGCTGCTCGACGAGCCGACCAACCACCTGGACGCTGAGAGCGTGTCGTGGCTGGAAAACTATCTGAAGGAATATGCCGGTAACGTCATCCTCGTCACCCACGACCGCTACTTCCTGGACAATGTCGTGAACTGGGTGCTCGAGCTGGATCGCGGCCGCTACTATACCTACGAATCCAACTATTCCGGCTATCTGGAAAAGAAGGCCAAGCGCCTGGAGCAGGAAGAGCGCGACGAGGCGGGCAAGCAGAAGGCGATCGCCGACGAGCTGGCCTGGATGCGGCAGACGCCCAAGGCCCGCCAGACCAAGTCGAAGGCGCGTATCCGCGCGTTCGAGGAGCTGATGGAGAAGCAGGAGAACCGCGTCGCGGGCAAGGCGCAGATCCTGATCCAGATCCCCGAGCGCCTGGGCGGCAAGGTGATCGAGGCCAAGGGGCTGACCAAGTCCTATGGCGACAAGCTGCTGTTCGAAAATCTCGACTTCATGCTGCCGCCGGGCGGTATCGTCGGCGTGATCGGTCCGAACGGCGCGGGCAAGTCGACGCTGTTCAAGCTGATCACCGGCCAGGAACAGCCCGATGCGGGCACGATCGAGATCGGTTCGACCGTGAAGCTCGGCTATGTCGACCAGAGCCGCGACGATCTCGATCCCAACAAGAATGTCTGGCAGGAAATCTCCGACGAGCTGGAAGTCTTCCGCTTCGGCAAGCAGGAGCTGGGCACGCGCGCCTATGTCGGCGCGTTCAACTTCCGCGGCCCTGACCAGCAGAAGAAGGTCGGCCAGCTGTCGGGCGGCGAGCGCAACCGCGTCCATATGGCCAAGATGCTGAAGGAGGGCGGCAACGTCCTGCTGCTCGACGAACCGACCAACGACCTCGACGTGGAAACGCTGCGCGCGCTGGAAGAGGCGCTGGAGACGTTCGCGGGCTGCGCCGTGGTCATCAGCCACGACCGCTTCTTCCTCGACCGCCTCTGCACCCACATCCTGGCGTTCGAAGGCGACAGCCATGTCGAATGGTTCGAGGGCAATTACGAATCGTACGAAGAGGACAAGCGTCGCCGTATGGGCGATGCCGCCGATCGTCCGACGCGTCTGGCCTATAAGAAACTGACCCGCTGATCCCGGCAACGTCGGTTTCGGATGACGCCCTTCCCGAGCGATCGGGGAGGGCGTTGCCGTATCGGGCGCTGGCCCATGGGTTTAAACCGATGCGGCCAATCCCCATCTGGACCGTTATAACGACAGGGTAACAAAGGGCGCGGTGGGGAATGGCGGTAGTGGAGCAGGCGCAGGGCGAAGATCGTGAGATCGCCAGCGCAGGGCAGTTGCATTATCGGCTCCGCCAGCAATCGGTCCTCGCCGCCTTCGGGATCGAGGCATTGCGCGCCCGCGACCTGGACCCGATGCTGCAGCGGGCGACCGAGCTTTGTGCAGAGGGGATGCGATCTTCCTTCTGTAAGTTTCTGGAATACAAGGCAGACCGGGAAACGCTTCTGGTTCGCACCGGCGTGGGCTGGGGGGCGGGTGTGGTCGGCTCGACCGAGATGCGCACCGATATGGGTTCGCCAGCAGGCTTTGCGCTCCAGACGGGGCAGGGGGTCATTTCCAACCATCTCGACCAGGAAGAACGGTTTCGGACGCCGCAATTCATGGCCGACCACAGGATTCGCCGCGCGATCAACGTGCTGGTCGAGGCATCCGGCCAGCGTTACGGGGTGCTGGAGGTCGACAGCCCGGACGAGGGCCGTTTCGAGGAGGCCGACCTTGCCTTCATGCAGGGTTTCGCCAATCTGATCGGTGTCGCGATCGAGCGGCAGGAGGCCGAGCGCCGTCTGGCCGAGGCGGTGGAGCATCAGCAATTGCTGACGCGTGAGGCCAGCCACCGGGTCAAGAACAGCCTGGCGCTGGTGTCGGCCATGCTGAACCTCCAGAAGCAGGAGGATGACGACCCCCGTGTTCTGAGGATGTTGAACGATGCGCAGGCGCGGATCGCCGCCATCGCGCAGACCCATGACCGGCTGTGGCGCAGCGAGCGGGTCGGCATGGTGTCGCTCGACGACCTGGCCTGTGGCATCGCGGATCAGCTGGCCCAGCAGGCCAAGGATCATGAGGTGCATTGCGATATCGAGGCGATCGAGATGAACGCCGATACCGCGATCCCCATCGGGCTGATGCTGACCGAGCTGCTGACCAACGCGATCAAATATGCCTATGGCGAGGAAGGCGGCGTGATCGATGTCGGCCTGCACGCGCGGGACGGACAGATCGTCCTGTCGGTGCGCGACAAGGGCAGGGGCCTGCCCGCCGATTTCGACATGAAGGCCGCCTCCCGCCTCAGCCTGGGCATGCGGATGATCACCAGCCTGGCCCGGCAGTTGCGGGGCGAAGTGCGGTTCGACGATGCCGCGCCGGGGACCTGCGCGACGCTGACCATGCCCGATCCGAGGGATTGAGAATCCGTCCCGCTCGGGGGAGGATTACCGCACCCGCTTCACATAGGTTCGGCCGTCTTCGCGCCGTTCGGTCTGGAAATTGGGAACCGCCTCGATCAGGTCGGACAATCGCTTGAAGCCGAAATTGCGCGTGTCGAAGCTCGAGCGGTTGCCCGCCAGCTGGCCGATGGCCGACAGGCTGGCAAAGCCGCGCTCGTCGCGCTTCACCGAATTATAGGCGTCGACCAGCAGCTTGAGCAGTTCCTCGTCGATCGGGCGCGGCGTACCCGCCGTCCGCTTGGCCTGTTCGATCGAGGGCGGTAGCGAATCGGCCAGCGGGACGTCGGCCGTAACGGGCTTCGCAACAGCGGGGCGGGCCGCTTCGCCGATCAGCGCGCCGACATCGATGAAGCGGCTGCATGCCTGCTTGAATGCCTCGGGCGTACGGCTGTTGCCGAAGCCATAGACGGGAAAGCCGTCCTGCCGGATGCGCGTGGCCAATGGCATGAAGTCGCTGTCCGACGACATGATGCCGAACCCGTCGATTCGCCCCCGGAACAGCAGGTCCATGGCATCGATGGTCATCTTCATGTCGGTGGCGTTCTTGCCCTTGGTCAGGTCGAACTGCTGCTGCGGCTCGATGCCGTGCTTGACCATGACGTCGCGCCAGCCCTTCAGGCCGGGCTTGGACCAGTTGCCATAGGCGCGGCGGACATTGACCGTGCCCAGCTCGGCGAGCACGGTCAGCACAGGGTCGATGGCGGCCGACTGCGCATTGTCGGCATCGATGAGCAGCGCGATATTATGGGTCAGGGCGTTCATGCCGCCCTGACTATCAGAGCCGCGGATCAGTCGCCACGGCGCATTGCATCGACGCCGATCGAACCGCCGCCGGCCGCCGCGAGGTACAGAAAGGCGAAGCAGTACAGAATCGCCGCCTCACCGCCATTGGCCAGCGGCAGGAAACCCTGCGGCGCATGGGCCATGAAATAGGCGACCGCCATCTGGCCCGCCAGAAGGAAGGCCACGGGCCGCGTGAACAATCCGATCAGCAGCAATGCGCCACCGCCCAGTTCCAGCACGCCCGCCGCCGTCAGCAATGGATTGAGCGGCATGGGGAAGGGCGGGAGCCCGAAGAATTTCGAGACGCCGTGCGCCAGGAACATCAGGCCGAAGACGGCCCGGAACAGCGACAGAAGCGGGGCGGAGAAACGGGCGGGGATAGGCATGACCGATACTCATTCAGGAAGGGCCGCGAGGATCGCTGTCCCATGAGCAATATCTTGCTGTCCGCCAGTCCCACAGCAAGAACCGGATATGAAACGAACCGTTGCGAATGCGGTTACGGATCGGGATAGGCGATGGCGATCACTTCATATTCGCGTTCCCCCGCCGGCAGCGTCACGCGCCGCAGATCGCCGACCGAGGCCCCGCGCAGCGCCCGGACGAGGGGCGCGTTCCAGCCGACCCGGCCTTTGCCCGCATCCGCCTCGTCATCACCGACCAGCGTGAGCACGCGCTCGTTGTCGTCCTCGTCGGCGATCGTGACGGTCGCGCCGAACCAGACCTTGCCGCGGTCTTCCTGCCGGGCAGGGTCGATGACCTTGGCAGCCTTCATCCGCTTGGACAGCCATCCCAGCCGCCGGTCGATTTCGCGCAGGCGCTTGCGACCATAGATATAGTCGCCATTCTCGGAGCGGTCGCCATTGCCCGCCGCCCAGGCGATGGTGTCGACCAGCTTGGGTCGCTCGACCGCGAACAGCGCCTCATATTCCTGACGCAGCGCGGCATAGCCCGCCGGGGTGATATAGTTGGGACGATCCATCGCCCCCCTCTATCCCCTATGCCGCCGTGATCAACCCGGCCGCGACGACTTGCCCAGATACCAGCTGAGCGGCGTCGGTCCCCGGCTGGTCGCGCGCGCCGGGTTCATCAGGTCATAGACGACCGCATTCTCCAGGACCCGCTGCACATAGTTGCGTGTCTCGGAATAGGGAATCGCCTCGATCCAGTCGACGATGTCGACCGAGCCGGTGCGCGGGTCGCCATTGGCGCGAAGCCACTTGTTCACATTGCCGCCGCCCGCATTATAGGCTGCAATCGCAAGTGGATAGCTGCCATAATTATTGCGGATTCTCTCGAAATAACTGGCGCCCAGCTGGATCGACAGGTTCGGATCGGTGGTCAGCGCGGCGGGCGAGTAGGACAGGCCGATCTTGCCCGACTGCTCGGCGGCGGTGGCGGGCATCAGCTGCATCAGGCCACGCGCGCCCGCATGGCTGACGGCGGCGCGGTCGAACTGGCTTTCCTGCCGCGCGATGGCGTGGATGATCGTCCAGCTCTGCTCATAGCCGGTCGGGACCGGGATCGTCGGAAAGCCAGCGGCCGAATAATCGGTCAGCCCGTTCTGCATCGCGCTGCGCCCGACCATGACGGCCAGGTCGGGGCGGTTGATGCTGCGTGACAGGTCCGCGGCAAGCAGGTGATCATTCTCGTCCTCCGCATCCGCCGCGATCTGGCGGATGAAGGCGCTCTGGTCCTGCCACTGGCCGATCATGCCCAGGAATTTGGCGGCGCGCACCGTCTCGCGCGCATCGAAGGCGGCGCGGACGGCTGGCGCGACATTGGTCGCGGCAATCGCGGGCGGCGCGACCAGCGGGCGGCCGGTCCGCTCCAGCGCCAGCTGACCATAGAATTGATCGCGATACTGCGCGGCCCGGTTGTAGAAACCCGCCGCCTCGCTCGAACGCCCAGCCGCCTCCGCCGCGCGACCCGCCCAATAGAAGCCCTTGGCGCGGGTCTGCGGCGACTGGCTACCCCGGCCATAGCGGTCGAACAGCGTCATCGCATCGGCGGGGCGCGCCAGCTTCATCGCGCTCTGTCCGGCGAGCCAGACCAGGCTCGTATAATCGTCGCGCTCGCCATAAGGCTTGGTCGAGACGTCGGTGCCCGCCGGATAGGCGTCGTCGACCTGCCGTGCGATGTCATAGGCGGTCTGGAGTTGACCGTCATTAGCCGCCGCCCGCGCATTGACCAGCAGCGCCTCGTAGAATTTCTCGACATTGCCCGGCCGGGTGGCCAGCTGCCGGGTCCGGGCAAGCCAGGACCGCGCGGTCAGGCTGTCACCGGTGTCGCGCAGCCAGCTGGCGCGGTCGGCGACATAGCCCGCATCGCTGGCATATAGCTCGGCGGTGGAGGCCGACAGGCTGGCGGCATCCGCCGATTTCGAGCGGAAGGCCAGCCGTGCCGCGAAGATCGGACGCCGCGCCGCGCTGGTATAGTTCAGCTGTCGCGCCGCCGCACTCGTCTGCCCCGACCAGAGCAGCGCATCCATCCGCGCATCCTGGTCCTCGGGCGTCAGCGCGGAGGCGAAGGTCGACATGACCAGCGCCTCGTCATTCGGCGACAATGCCCCGCGCCGCCAGGCCGTTCGCGCCGCCTGCGCCGCTTCGGCGGGGAAGCCGGTCGCGAGCAGGGCGCGCGCATAGGCGACACCGCCCGCCGCCGACTGGGGCGGGAAGCGGCGGAAATAAGCGACGATGCTGGACGGCGCGGCGGTGAAGTTCGCGGCCTGCTTCTCGGCGGCACGGCGATTGCCCGCTTCGCCCGGCCAGCCGGGATGCGCCATCAGGAACCCGGCATAGCTGTCAAAGGGCAGCGAATCGGTCTGTTGCAGCGCGCGCCACTGGGCCAGCGCCGCCGCGATCGCACCGTCGGCAGGGGCGGGCATCCCCTGCGTCTCCTGGTTGGGGCTCATATTCGCCATTTGCGTGCGATACCGGTCGAGCTGGTCCTGCCCGCCCGGTGTCACCATCGATCCCGCCAATGTTGCGAGGAGCGCGCCCGCCTTCGTCAATGCCATCATGGTGGACAGAATAGGGACTCTACCCGTACATGTCCTGAACAAATTGTCCCACTCGGCGCAGCAGGAGCGCATTTCCTCTCATGTTTTCAGGGTCCATTCCGGCGCTTGTGACGCCGTTCGACGATCAGGGCGGTCATGTCGGCGGAGCGTTCGACGAGGCGAAATTCCGGGATTTCGTCGAATGGCAGATTTCGGAAGGCTCCACCGCGCTGGTCGCCTGCGGCACCACGGGCGAAGCGGCGACCATGCCGAAGGACGAGCATTTCCATGTCGTGCGCGTCTGCGTCGACCAGGCGCGCGGCCGGGTGCCGGTGATCGCGGGCGCAGGCTCGAACGACACGATCGTCGCGATCGAAAACCTGAAGGCCGCGCAGGAAGCCGGGGCCGACGCCGCGCTGATGGTGCCGCCCTATTACAACCGGCCGAGCCAGGAGGGCATCGCGCTCCACTTCGCCGAGCTGGCGAAGAATGCGCCGCTGCCCATCGTCCTCTATAATGTGCCCGGCCGGACCGTCACCGATATCCAGCCGTCGACGCTGATCCGCATCGTCAAGGCCGCTCCGCATGTGTTCGTGGGCGTGAAGGATGCCAGCGGCGCGCTGCCCCGCGTGTCGCATCATCGCGCCGCGCTGGGGCCGGATTTCTGCCAGCTGTCGGGCAATGACGATCTGGCGCTGGCCTTCAACGCGATGGGCGGGGTGGGGTGCATCTCGGTAACGGCCAATGTCGCGCCGCGCCTGTGCGCGGAGTTTCAGGCGGCCTGTGCGGCCGGGGACATGGCGCGTGCGCTGGAGTTGCACGACCGGCTGTTCCCGCTGCACGAGGCGATGTTCACCGACGCCTCGCCAGGTCCGGTCAAGTACGCACTCAGCCGCATCATGCCGCATTTCCCGCAAGGCGTCCGACTGCCGATGACCTGGCCGTCCGAGGCATCGCGCGCGCAGGTGGATGCCGCGCTGGCCCATGCCGGATTGATCTGAACCCGGCCTTCCTTCGGCCGCAATCCCGGACGAACATCGCGTCGACGATGGGCGGCGCGGGGAGAGCGGCCGATGTGGACCTTGGTGATGATCGCCATGCAGACGGGTGCGGTGGCCGGGCCAGTCCTGCCTGCGCCCCGAAAGGCGCCAACCACGCGTCATTGCCCGCCCGACGATGGTGGCGGTGACGTGGTGGTATGCGGCCGCTCCTCCGACGCATACCGGATCGGCATTATTCCCGATTATTCCGCGCCGATGACCCTGCCCAAGGCACGCACGAAAATAGCAGGCGTCGGTGCGGTTTCGGCGGAAGCCGAGCAGGTGGATGTCGGCGGCATTCCGAGCAAGCGCGCCATGATCCGGCTGACCATCCCGATGGGTGGCCGCCGCAAGCCGTGAATGTTCCGTCCCGGAAACGGGATAGAGGCATCATCAGCGGCTTTTCAGGACGCGTTCGAGCGCCTACATCGACCCGTCCATGCGCCCGAAACCCCAAACCTTCGACAAGAAGAAGATCGTCGCCGAGAACCGGCGCGCCCGCTTCGATTATGCCATCGAGACGACCTATGAGGCCGGTATCGCCCTGACCGGGACCGAGGTGAAGTCTCTCCGCTTCGGTGAGGGATCGATCGCGGAATCCTATGCCGAGGTGCGCGGCGAGGAGGTGTGGCTGGTCAATTCCAACGTCCCCGAATTCAGCCATGGCAATCGCTTCAATCACGAGGCCAAGCGCCCGCGTAAATTGCTCCTTCATGAGCGCGAGATAAACAAGCTCCATGGTGCGGTGGCGCGCGAGGGCATGACCCTGGTGCCACTGATGATCTATTTCAACTCGCGCGGTCGCGCGAAGGTGGAGCTGGCATTGGCGAAGGGCAAGAAGGCGCACGACAAGCGCGATTCGATCAAGGAACGCGATTGGAAGCGCGAGCAGGGCCGTATCCTGCGCGATCGCGGCTGATGGCCTCGGCCGTGCCGACCATGTGGGGCCGTACCCTGGGATGGGTCCGGCGCAACATGCCGACCCGCGATTCGATGGAGAACAACCGGCTGCTCCGGCCGGTCGCCCACCGTGTCCTGGCGCCCGAGCTGTGGCGCTTTACCCGGCGGTCGGTGCCGCGCGGCGTCGCGCTGGGCGTCGTGGCGGGTTTCCTGTTTCCGGTCGCGCAGATCGCGATAGCGGCGGTCTTCGCATTGCCATTCCGTGCCAATGTGCCGGTCGCGGCGCTGACGACCTTCATCACCAATCCGCTGACCACGCCGATCATCTGGGTCATCGCCTATCGCATCGGCACGTTCCTGTTGCGCAGCGAGGCGCCGCTCAACACCCAGCCGGTGGCCGAGGCCGCGACCGGCTGGCTGCAATGGGCGTTCAGCGCCTTTCACTGGCTGTGGGAACAGGGTCCTGCGTTCGGCTTGGGGCTATGCGTGCTGACCGGCGGGTGCGCGGTGATCGGCTATGCCGCCTCGGCATTGGGCTGGCGCGTGTGGATCTCGCGCAAATGGCGCAACCGGCGGAAAAATGCGGCCTTTTGATAGCGCTATTGCCGTTTGGCGTGACTTTCTAACGGTTTGACTGGGCGTATCGGCTCGTTACAACAGTCGCATCCATCTCCTTTTCGGGAATTCAGATGCGCTCTCTGCTGATCGCCGCTCTTCTTACGACCGCCATTTCCCCCGTCATGGCCCAGACTGTGAACCCCGTCGACAAGGCCGCTGTCGGCCCGGTCAAGCCCAACGCCAAGAACGGCCCCGAGATCGGCGATTTCGGGTTCGACATGGCGGGTCGCGATACTTCGGTGAAGCCGGGCGACGACTTTTTCGATTATTCGAACGGCACCTGGTACAAGAACACGACGATCCCCGCCGATCGTTCATCCTATGGCATGTTCCACGTCCTGCAGGACCGCTCGCTGGAGCAGACCCGTACCATCCTCGACGAGGCGACCAAGCAGCCGGGCAACAAGGCCGGTGACTTCTACGCCAGCTTCATGGACGAGGCCGCCGTCAACGCGAAGGGCGTGACCCCGGTCAAGCCGTGGCTGAGCGCCATCAAGGCGACCCAGAGCCGCGACGCGCTGGCGATCGAGATGGCCAAGCTCCAGCGTCAGGGCGTCGGCGCGCCCTTCGGCGTCTATATCGGCCAGGACGACAAGGCCCCCGACACCTATATCCCGAACTTCGGCCAGAGCGGCCTGGGCCTGCCCGACCGCGATTATTACCTGAAGGACGACGCCAAGCTGGCGACGATCCGCACCGCGTACCAGGCGTATCTCGCCAAGATGCTGACCTTGGCGGGCGAGCCCAATGCCGAGGCGCGCGCGGCGGCCGTGTTCAACTTCGAAAAGGGGCTGGCGGGCGTTCACTGGACCCGCATCGAGAGCCGCGACGCGGACAAGACCTATAACAAGTGGATGGCCGCCGACTTCACCACCAAGGCGCCGGGCTTCCCCTGGGCGCAATATATGCAGACGCTGGGCGTCGCAGACCGTCCGGCCTATCTGGTCGCACAGCCCAGCGCGATCACCGGCGAGGCCAAGGTCTATAGCGAGACGCCGCTCAACGTCCTTCAGGACTATGCGATGCTGAAGGTCCTGCGCAGCTATGCGGGGTATCTGTCGAGCGATTTCGACAAGACCAACTTCGCCTTCTACGGCACGACCCTGTCGGGCACGCCGCAGCAGCAGGCGCGGTGGAAGCGCGGCGTCGGCCTGGTCTCCGACGGCTTGGGTGAGGAAGTCGGCAAGCAATATGTCGCCAAATACTTCCCGCCGGAATCGAAGGCCGCCGCCGATGCGCTGGTCAAGAACCTGATCTCCGCCATGGGCGATCGACTGCGCAATCTGGAATGGATGGCGCCCGAGACCAAGCAGAAGGCGCTGGCCAAGCTGGCCGCCTTCACGCCCAAGATTGGCTATCCCGACAAGTGGAAGGATTATTCGGCGCTGCAGATCCAGCGGGGCGATCTGGTCGGGAATGTCGCGCGGGCCAATGCCTTCGAGTTCCAGCGGGACCTCAACAAGCTGGGCCAGCCGATCGATCGCGGCGAATGGTTCATGACGCCGATGACGATCAACGCCTATGCCAACCCGCCGATGAACGAGATCGTGTTCCCGGCCGCGATCCTTCAGCCGCCCTTCTTCGATCCGAAGGCGGACCCGGCTGTGAATTATGGCGGTATCGGCGCGGTGATCGGGCATGAGATCAGCCATCATTTCGACGATCAGGGCCGCAAGTACGACGCGACCGGCAAGCTGACCGACTGGTGGACGCCGCAGGACGTGGCGCGGTTCAAGACCTTCACCGATGCACTGGTAAAGCAGTATGACGGTTACGAACCGCTGCCCGGCCAGCACATTCAGGGCGGCCTGACGCTGGGCGAGAATATCGCCGATCTGGCGGGCCTGACCGTCGCGCTCGACGCCTATCACAAGTCGCTGGGCGGCAAGCCTGCGCCGGTGATCGACGGCACGACCGGCGACCAGCGTTTCTATTATGGCTGGGCGCAGGTGTGGCGGACCAAGTGGCGCGAACCCGCGCTGCGCCAGGCGCTGCTGTCTGATCCGCACTCGCCGGGTCATGAGCGCGTGCTGACCGTGCGCAACCTCGACCCCTGGTATGCGGCGTTCGGCGTCAAGCCGACCGACAAGATGGCGCTGACCCCGCAGCAGCGCGTCCGCATCTGGTAATCGACTGAATGACAGGTCCTCCGGCACGAACCGGAGGGCCTTTTTGCTGTTTTGGAGAGAATGATGAAGAGTTTGGCCATCGCCGCGCTGCTTGGCGCGACCGCGATCACGGGGGCCGTGGCGCTGAATGCGCAGGACCGCCCCGCCGCCGCCAACGGCCCGACCTATGGGCGGTTCGGCTTCGACGAGAAGGGCATGGACAAGTCGGTCCGCCCCGGTGACGACTTCTATGCCTTCGCCAATGGCGAATGGGCCAAGACCACCGCCATCCCCGCCGACAAGTCGAGCTACGGCGCGTTCGACAAGCTCGCGGACCTGTCGCGGGAGCGGACCCATACCATCCTGGAACAGGCCAAGGGGCAGCGGAACCAGATCGGCACCGCCTATGCCACCTATCTCGACACCGCCACGATCGAGGGCAAGGGTCTGGCGCCGATCCAGCCCTGGCTGAACCGGATCAAGGGGCTGGCCGACAAGTCGGGCTATGCCGCCTTGCTGGCCGAGGCGGACCGCAACGGTGTCGGCATTCCCTTCGGCTCGGGCGTCGGGCAGGATGCGCGCCAGCCCAATCTCTACACCGCTGGCCTGCGCCAGTCGGGGCTGGGGATGCCGGACCGCGACTATTATCTGAGCGACGACCCCAAGCTGTCGGCTGCGCGGGCGGCCTATCAGGCGCATCTGGCCAAGATGCTGACCATGGCGGGCGAAGCGGATGCCGGGGCGCGCGCGCAGGCGATCGTCGCCTTCGAGACGCAGATCGCCAAGGTCCACTGGACCCGGATCGACAGCCGCGACCGGACCAAGACCTACAACAAGATGACCGTCGCCGATCTGGCAAGGACCGCGCCGGGCTTCGACTTCGCGACCTATCTGAAGGGCGTGGGCACGCCGGTCGACACGCTGGTCGTCGCGCAGCCGACGGCGGTGACGGGGATCGCCGCGCTGATCCAGTCGACGCCGATCGCGGTGCTCAAGGACCAGTTGCTGGTCCGCTCGCTCGACGAGTTCGCCGATGTCCTGCCCGCCAAATTCGACCAGGAGCAGTTCGCCTTTTACGGCACCGTCCTGTCGGGCACGCCGCAGCAGCAGGAGCGCTGGAAGCGCGCGGTCGACTTCACCAGCAGCGCACTCGCCGATGAGGTGAGCAAGGTCTATGTCGCGCGCTATTTCCCGCCCGCGACCAAGCTGGCGGCCGATGCGCTGGTCAAGAACGTGCTGGCCGCGATGGGCAAGCGGATCGACCAGCTCGACTGGATGGCCCCGGAAACCAAGGCCAAGGCCCATGCCAAGCTGGCCGCCTTCACCCCGAAGATCGGCTACCCGGATCGCTGGAAGGATTATTCGGGTCTGAAGATCGTCAGCGGCGACGCCTTCGGCAACGCACTGCGCGCGGCCCAGTGGCGGCACGAGGACAATATCAGCCATCTCGGCAAGCCCATCCAGCGCTGGGAATGGGGCATGACCCCGATGACGGTGAACGCCTATGCCAATTTCGGCATGGTCGAGATCGTCTTCCCCGCCGCCATCCTGCAACCGCCCTTCTTCGATCCAAAGGCCGATCCGGCGGTCAATTATGGCGGCATCGGTGCGGTGATCGGCCATGAACTCAGCCATCACTTCGACGATCAGGGATCGAAGTTCGACGCCAAGGGACAGTTGACCGACTGGTGGACCGCCAAGGACGTCGCGGCGTTCAAGGAGCGTACCGGCGCTCTGGTGAAGCAATATGACGCCTATGAGCCGCTGCCCGGCCTGCATGTAAAGGGTGCGCTGACCCTGGGTGAGAATGTCGCCGATCTGGCGGGGCTGTCGGTTGCCTATGACGCCTATCACGCGTCGTTGAAGGGCAGGGCGGCGCCGGTGATCGACGGCTTTGCCGGCGACCAGCGCTTCTATCTCGGCTGGGCGCAGGTGTGGCGTCGCAACTACCGCGAGGCGAACCTGCGCAACCGCTTGCTGACCGACCCGCACTCGCCGTCTCAGCAGCGCGCTTGGGTCGTGCGCAATCTCGATCCCTGGTATGCGGCCTATAGCCCCAAGCCGAACGAGAAGCTGTATCTGACGCCCGAACAGCGCGTCCGGATCTGGTAATCATCATCCACCTCCCGGCATGGGCCGTCCGTCCGAGGGATCGGGCTTGACCCATGCCGGGTTGCCGGATGATGGGTTGAGGATGGCGATCGCGTCCCTCGAAAGATTTCACCCCACCCGCGTCGCGGCCGCCGTATCGGTCGCGAGCGGAGCGGGCGCGGCCATCCTGTTGTTCATGGCGATCCGCAGCTGGGTCGTGGCGGCGGGGTTTCTGGCGGCGGCGCTGCTGGCCTTTGGCGTCATCCTGGTCTGGCGCATCCTGACCCCCAGGGTGGAGCATAGCCGACGCAGCGTGGATTGGGACTTCGCGCGGGTCGTGGCGGATGCCAGCCTGGACGCGATCGCGGTCACCGACCGGGCCGGGCGACTCGTCTGCGCCAATGACGCCTATGCCTCGCTCTTCCCGATGATGCCGACCCCGCCGGGCGTGCCGCTCGACGCCGCGTCGGTGGAGGCGCTGGCGGAGGCGGGGCGGACCGCGTGGCGCGACGGCCTGGGCCGGGCGGACCGGATCGCGGTGATGGGAACCGAATTGTCGGTGCTGGTCACACGGGCGGGCGACGAGGCCGACCTGCTGGTCTGGCGCTTCGCCATTGCCGAGGAACAGGACCTGGCCGAGACGGTCGAGCGGCTGATCGGCGGCATCCATGGCGACCGGCTGGGCACGGCGGGGATCATGGCGGCGCTGATCGCACCCGATGGCCGGGTGCGGGCCGCCAACCGGGTGCTGTGCGCGCGGGCGACGGGCGGCGAGATGATCTCGATCGTCGGCCGCGACTTCGCGACCTTCCTGGCGCATGACCCGGGCGGGCAGGTCCGCTTTGCCGCCGAACTGGCGAAGGGCGAAGGCAAGCCGCTGCGCATCCTGCAAATCCCCTTTGTCGAGGGGGACTCCGCCCCGATGCTCGTCGCGCTGCTCGACGAAGACGAGCAGCTGGTCGCACCGGCAGGCACGAGCGCGGGCAGCCATGTGCGGGGCCTTGTCTCGCTGATGCCCTTCGGGATCGCGCTGGTCGATCGCGACGGCCGTTTTATCCAGATGAATTCGGCCTTCATGCGCGCCGCCGGGGTCAACGGCACCACGCCGCCGCTCTATCCGGGGGATCTGGTGGTGCGCGAGGACAAGGCGGCGGTCGCCGATGCGATCCGGCGCTTCGCCAGCGGCGCCACCCATTCGGCCGACATGGCGGTGCGGCTGAAGGATCACCCCGAAGAGCCGGTGGCGTTGACTATCGCGGGCGCGCGGGGGCTGGGCGAAGCGGCGGTGCTGCTGAGCCTGAAGGACAATTCGGAGGAAAGCCGCCTGAAGCGCGAGGTCGCGCAGGCGACCAAGATGCAGGCGGTCGGCCAGCTGGCGGGCGGCGTCGCGCACGACTTCAACAACATCCTGACCGCGATCATCGGCCATTGCGACCTGATGCTGATGCGCCATTCGCCCGGCGACAGCGATTATGACGATATCCAGCAGATTCGCACCAACTCCAACCGCGCCGCCAGCCTGACCCGCCAGCTGCTCGCCTTCTCGCGCCAGCAGACGTTGCGGCCCCAGATCCTGCAATTGCCCGATGTCGTGTCGGAGGTGTCGAATCTGCTCAAGCGGCTGCTTGGCGAGCGCGTGCGGCTGGACGTCAGCCATGGCCGCAATCTTGGTCCGGTCCGCGCCGATCCGGGGCAGTTGGAGCAGGTGGTCGTCAATTTGGCGGTCAATGCGCGCGACGCGATCCTGGAGAACGAACCGGCGGGCGGCGGCATATTGACCATCCAGACGCGCGCCGTGTCGATGGCCGATGCGCGGGCGCTGAACAATGAAATCCTGCCCGCCGCCGATTATACCGCGCTCATCATCAGCGACAACGGCACCGGCATCCCGCCCGATATCCTGGGCAAGATCTTCGAGCCATTCTTCACGACGAAGGAGCTGGGCAAGGGCACGGGTCTGGGCCTGTCGACCGTATACGGCATCATCAAGCAGTCGGGCGGCTATATCTTCGCCGACTCGCCGCCGGGCGGCGGTGCGAAATTCTCCATCTATCTGCCCGTCCATGCCGCCCCGGCCGTCTCGCCCAGCCAGGCAAGCCCCGCCAAGCTGCCGGCCAAGGTCACGACCCCCTGGGGCTCGGGCACGATCCTGCTGGTGGAAGACGAGGACATGGTCCGCGCCGTCGCCGAACGCGCGCTGTCGCGCCAGGGCTATACCGTCATCTCGGCCGAAAATGGCGAGGCGGCCCTCGAAATGCTCGACAAGCATGGCAAGCCCGATCTGCTGATTTCCGACGTGGTCATGCCGACGATGGACGGGCCGACCATGGTCGGGCTGGTCCGCAAACGCTATCCCGACCTCGCCGTGCTGTTCATGTCGGGTTACGCCGAAGAACAGCTGCGCAAGTCGATTACGCTGCCCAATGTCGGCTTCCTGCCAAAGCCTTTCTCCGTCCAGCAACTGGCCGAGGCGACGCAGGTCGCGCTGGCCCAGGGAAACAACGGGCAGGGGGCGGATCGCAACTAGCGGCTGGCGCGGGGCGCAAAGCATGTTATGGCGATGCTGATGACAGAGCCCGTGCAGATCCTCATCGTCGAGGACGAACCCCTGATCGCCATGATGCTCGAGGATTTCCTGGACGTCCTCGACAAACAGGTCGCGGGCACCGTGGACAGCGTCGACGACGCGCTCGCACGGGTAGCCGAAGGCGGTATCGACGCCGCCATTCTCGACGTCAACCTGCGGGGCGGCCAGAAGAGCACGCCCGTCGCCGAAGCGTTGGCCGAGCGTGGCGTGCCGTTCGTCTTTGCCACCGGCGGCGCCGACGATGCGGTGGACGAGCGGTTCCGCGACCGTCCCCGTCTGCAAAAGCCGTTCACGATGGACGGCGTGGCGAAAGCATTGGGTTCGCTCTGACCGGCTGACGCCTGCAAAGGCCCGGAATTAAGGATCGTTGCGAAATTTGCTTGCGTCTGGGGGCTGTCTGGCGACATAGGGCTGCGCCATGACACGCCAATTCGACAAGTCTCGCCTGCCGTCCCGCCACGTTTCCGTCGGCCCGGAGCGCGCACCCCATCGCAGCTATTATTATGCGATGGGCATACAGGAAGAAGATATCGCCAAGCCCTTCGTCGCGCTGGCGAGTGCGGGCAACAACTCGGCCCCTTGCAACACCACGCTGGATGCGCAGGCCGATGCCGCGCAGGCGGGGGTCATTCGGGGCGGCGGCATGCCGCGCCGTTTCAACACCATCACCGTGACCGACGGGATCGCGATGGGGCATCAGGGGATGAAGTCCTCGCTGGTCAGCCGCGAGGTCATCGCCGATTCGGTCGAGCTGTCGGTGCGCGGCCACTGCTATGACGCTTTGGTCGGCTTTGCGGGGTGCGACAAGTCGCTACCCGGCATGATGATGTCGATGCTGCGCCTGAACGTGCCGTCGATCTTCGTCTATGGCGGCTCGATCCTGCCCGGCCGCCACCACGACCGCGACGTGACCGTGGTCGACGTGTTCGAGGCGGTGGGCCAGCATGCGGCGGGGAATTGCCCGCTCCACGATCTGATCGCGCTCGAAAAGGTCGCCTGCCCGGGTCACGGCGCATGCGGCGGCCAGTTCACCGCCAACACCATGGCCTGTGTCGGCGAAGCGATCGGCCTGTCGCTGCCCAACAGCAACATGATGCCCGCGCCCTTCCTCGACCGCCACGGCATCGCCGAGGCGGCGGGCGAGCAGGTGATGGAGCTGATCGCGCGCAACATCCGTCCGCGCGACATCTGCACCCGTGAAGCCTTTGAGAATGCGGCGCGTGTCGTGGCGGCAACGGGCGGATCGACCAATGCGGGGCTTCATTTGCCTGCCATGGCGAACGAGGCAGGGATCGACTTCGACCTGTTCGACGTCGCCGAGATCTTCAAGACCACGCCCTATATCGCCGACCTGAAGCCGGGCGGCCGCTATGTCGCCAAGGATATGTACGAGGCGGGAGGCGTCTATATGCTGATGAAGACGCTGCTGGCGGGCGGGTTCCTGCATGGTGACTGCATCACCGTGACCGGCAAGACGCTGGCCGAGAATATCGACGAAGTCACCTGGAACCCCGACCAGAAGGTCATCTATGACGTGAAGACGCCGCTTAGCCCGACCGGCGGCGTGGTCGGCCTGCGCGGGTCGCTGGCGCCTGAGGGGGCGATCGTGAAGGTCGCGGGCATGAAGCGTCTCCAGTTCGAGGGCACCGCAAAGGTCTTCGACTGCGAGGAAGAGGCCTTCGCCGCCGTCGAGGCGCGCGCCATCACCGAGGGCACTGTCGTCGTCATCCGCTACGAAGGGCCGAAGGGCGGTCCGGGCATGCGCGAGATGCTGTCGACCACTGCCGCGCTCTACGGCCAGGGTCTGGGCGAGAAGGTCGCGCTGATCACCGATGGCCGCTTTTCGGGCGGCACGCGCGGCTTCTGCATCGGCCATGTCGGTCCCGAAGCGGCCGATGGCGGCCCGATCGCTCTGGTCGAGGATGGCGACAGCATCCGCATCGATGCCGAGGCGGGCACTATCGACCTGCTGGTCGAACCCGCCATACTGGATGAGCGCCGTGCGCGCTGGACGCCGCGCGTGAACGATTATCAGGCTGGTGTGTTGTGGCGCTATGCCCAGAATGTCGGCCCCGCGCATCAGGGCGCGGTCACGCACCCCGGCGCCAAGTCCGAGCGCCATGTCTATGCGGATATCTGATCCGCAGTGGCTGGTCGGTGCCCTGGCTCTGGCTGGCTGCTCGGGCGGTGAGGCGGATCGGCAGGCGGCGGCGCAGAACGGCCCCGTCGCCGAACAGAAACCCGGTCTGGCGATTCACTGTGCGCTGGCGGGGGCAGAAGCCTTCGCCCATAACTGCACGGTGGAACAGTCGGGAATGGGCGATGCGGTCATCTTGACCGTCCGGCATCCCGATGGCGGGTTCCGGCGGCTTCAGGTGACCCGCGATGGGCACGGCGTCGCGGTCGCGGACGGGGCGCAGCCCGCATCGGTATCGCTTGCGGGAGAGCGGCAGATCGAGGTGGCGGTCGGTGGTGACCGCTACCGGCTGCCCGCCACGGCAGGAACGCCGTGATCCCGATCGACGGGCTTCCGGTCCTGACCGCCGCCGAGATGCGGGCGGCGGAACAGGCGGCGATGATCGGGGAGGTGACCGAGGCGACCCTGATGGATCGCGCCGGATCGGCCATCGCGCAGGCGGTCGCCCGGCTGGCTGCAGGGCGAGAGATACTGGTGCTATGCGGCCCCGGGAACAATGGTGGCGATGGCTATATCGCGGCAGCGGGGCTCAAGCGACAGGGCTTGGCGGTACGGGTGGCGTCCAGCGAAGCGCCGCGCAGCGCCGGTGCCGGCCGGGCTGCCGCGATCTGGGGTGGCGCGGTCGAACCCCTGGATGGCACGCGGCCCGCACCTGTCCTTGTCGATGCCATTTTCGGAACGGGTCTGTCGCGCCCTCCTTCCGGCGAAGTGCAGGATACGCTGATCCGGCTTGCCGAAGCGGCATGGCTGAGGATCGCGGTCGATCTTCCAACAGGGATCGCGACCGACAATGGCAAGGCGCTGGGCAAGGTGCCGCGCTTCGACGTGACATTGGCACTTGGCGCGGTGAAGCCGTCGCATCTGTTGCAGCCCGCTGCCAGCGCCATGGGGCAGGTACGCTTGCTGGATATCGGCATCGCCATCCATTCGCAGGCCCGCGCCCTGACGCGGCCGAACCTGCCCGAGCCGGACGCGAATTCCCACAAATATAGCCGCGGCATGGTTGCTGTCATGGCAGGCAGCATGTCGGGGGCATCCGAGCTCGCCGCGCTCGCGGCCTTGCGTGCGGGCGCGGGTTACGTGCTCCACCTCGCATCGGGTGGGAGGCCCGGTTCGGCCGCACCTCATGCGATCGTCCGTCGGGATTATGCGCCCGACGCGCTGGACGAGGATCGCATCGGGGCCGTCGTGATCGGTCCGGGTCTGGGACGGCACCGCGACGCGTCCGACCGGCTGGAAGCGGCGCTCGCCAGCGGACGGCCATTGGTCATCGATGGCGACGCACTCCGGCTGGTCGAGCTGGCGACGCTGGCCACGCATCACGGCCCCCGGATCCTCACCCCGCATGGTGGGGAGTTCGTCCATCTGTTCGGCGAAGTGACCGATGACAAGCTCACCGCCACCCGTCGCGCCGCCCGGCAGAGCGGAGCAGTCGTCGTCCACAAGGGTGCCGATACGGTCATCGCCGCGCCCGATGGCCAGGCGATCCTGTGTCCCGAGGCAAGTCCGTGGTTGTCGACGGCGGGCACCGGCGATGTGCTGGCCGGAGCGGTCGGTGCGATGCTCGCGGCAGGGCTGGAACCGCTGGCCGCTGCGGAGGCGGGCGTCTGGCTTCACGCCCAGGCGGCGCGGGCCTGTGGCAAGGCTTTCATCGCGGACGACTTGGCAGACGCGCTTTCCGCCGTCAGAGGCTGATCGCATGAGCGATACCATCATCCGCGTTGCCGCCCGGGGCGACGGCGTGACCGCGAACGGCCGCCACGCCGCCTTTGCCGCACCCGGCGACACCCTGTCGGCCGACGGCACCGTCATGCCCGGCCCGCATCACCAGACGCCGCCGTGCGGCCACTTTCCGCGCTGCGGCGGGTGCCAGCTCCAGCATCTGGACGACGAAAGCTATGCCGGGTTCGTCACCGACCGCATCGCCTCCGCGCTTGATGCGCAGGGCCTGACCGCGCCGCTGCGCCCTGCGCATTGCTCGCCGTCGCACAGCCGCCGCCGCGCCACGCTGCATGCCGAGGCGAAGGGTGGGCGCGTGCTGATCGGCTTTTCGGAGGAAAAGAGCCACGCCATCGTTGACATGGCCGAATGCCATATCCTCCACCCGACGCTGTTTGCGGTGGTCGGCCCGCTTCGCACGCTGCTCCAGCGGTTGGGGTTCAAGCGGCGCGGCGACGTGCATCTGGCGTTGGCCGATCAGGGGGCGGACATTCTCGTCACCAGCTTCTCGCCGGACGGGTTGGAAGCGGCCGAGACGATCATCGCGTTCTGCCAGCGGCACGGCGTTGCGCGCTTCTCGGTCGATGACGGCCTGGGCGCCGAGACGCGCTGGGAACCCGAGCCCGTGACGATCACGCTGGGCGGGGTCGGCGTACCTCTGCCGCCCGGCGCTTTCCTCCAGGCGACCGCCGATGGCGAGGCCGCCCTGGTCGCAGCGGTACGTGAAGCGGTGGGCAATCCCCGCACCACCGCGGACCTGTTCGCCGGGCTCGGCACCTTCGCGCTCGCGCTGCCGGGCAAGGTCTATGCCGCCGAGGGCGCGCGCGACGCGATCCTGTCGCTGAAGGGCGCGGCCAATGGTGCGGGGCGTATGATCTTTGCCGAGCATCGCGATCTGTACCGCCGACCGCTGACCAAGGCGGAGCTGGATCGGTTCGACGCCATCGTCCTCGACCCGCCGCGCGCGGGCGCGCGGGACCAGGCGGATGCGCTGGCCAGCGCCACGGTCAGCGCAGTCGCCTATGTCTCGTGCAACCCGTCCAGCTTCGCGCGGGATGCCAAGGCAATGGTCGACCAGGGATGGCAGCTCCACTGGGTGCAGCCGGTGGGCCAGTTCCGCTGGTCGACCCATGTCGAACTGGCGGCGCGCTTCTCGCGTCAGCCTTCGTCCGGATAATCCGCCGCCACGAAGAACAGCCCGTCGGACGGCGCGTTCAGCCCCAGCTGCGCGCGGTTGCGGGCGTTCAGCGCTGCTTCTACGTCATCGGGTGACCAGCGGCCCATGCCGACCAGTGCCAGGCACCCGACCATCGACCGCACCTGATGATGCAGGAAGGACCGCGCGGCGGCGCGGATGAATAGGCGCGAATCGACCCGTTCGACCGACAAGAGGTCGAGCGTCCGCACCGGGCTGTCCGCCTGACAATGAACCGAGCGGAAGGTTGTGAAGTCATGCCGCCCGACCAGCCGCGCGGCGGCGTCCGCCATGGCGGATTCGTCGAGCGGCTGCGGCACCTGCCACGCCAGTCCGGCTTCATGGGTCAAGGGCGCACGGCGGTTGACGATGCGATATTCATAGGACCGCCGGATGCAGGAAAATCGGGCATGCCAGTCGCCCGCTACCGTCACGCAATCGAGCACCGCGACCGGGTTCGGCCTGATCCGTGCGTTGATCGCCTCCATCAGGCGAAAGGGCGCGATGTCCTTGGCGATGTCGACATGCGCGCGCATCGCCAGTCCATGGACACCCGCATCGGTGCGGCCTGCCGCATGAACGGCGGTACGCTCGCCGGTGACGGCATGGACCGCGTCCTCCAGCGCCTGCTGGACGCTGGGGCCATGCGACTGACGCTGCCAGCCCATGAAGGGCCGTCCGTCAAATTCGACCGTCAGCGCAAATCGCGTCAAAGCCGCGTCCCCGCCGGGATGGCAAAGCCGCGCAGCAGATTGTCGGCGCTCGATACGCCACGCCCGGCCCGCTGGAGGGTGACGGGACGCAGCGCGCCTTCGCCGCACGCGATGGTGAGCCGGTTGTCCAGTATTTCGCCGGGAGCACCATGGGCGTCCACCAGCTCGGCCGACAACAGCTTGATCCGCTCCCCCTGATATTCGAACCACGCGCCGGGAGCCGGATGAAAGGCGCGGACCAGCCGCTCCAGCTCGATCGCGCTCCTGGCGAAATCCAGTCGCGTTTCCGCCTTGTCGATCTTGGCGGCATAGGTGACGCCCTCGACCGGCTGGGGGCGGGCCGGATATCGGTCCGGGTCAGCCAGCACCTTGACCATCAGTTCGGCGCCCATGGCCGCCAGTTCCTCAGTCAGTTCGCCCGTCGTCTTGCGTCCGATCGGCGTCGAGCCTTCCAGTCGCACCGGGCCGGTGTCGAGCCCCGCCTCCATCTGCATGATACCCACGCCCGTCACGACATCGCCCGCCAGGATCGCGCGCTGGATGGGCGCGGCCCCGCGCCAGCGTGGGAGCAACGAGCCATGGACGTTCAGGCACCCCAGTCGCGGGGCGTCGAGGATCGCCTGCGGCAGGATCAGGCCATAGGCGGCGACCACCGCGACATCGGCGTCCAAATCCGCAAATCGTGCCTGTTCCTCTGCCGAGCGCAGCGAAACCGGCGTCATCACCGGAATGTCCAGACTTTCCGCCATCTGCTGCACAGGCGAGGGGACCAGCTGTCGCCCGCGCCGCCCGCCGGGACGCGGCGGCTGGCTGTAACTGGCGACGACCTGATGCCCGGCCTCGACCAGCGCTTGCAGAACCGGGACGGCAAAGCCCGGCGTACCCATGAAGATGATCCGCATAAGGACGCCTCTCTGCGCTGGCGGGACGGCGCGCAACCCCCTATCTGTTCCCTATGGCATCCCCCGAGATCGAGGCGCTGACCCAGGCGCTGGCGCGTATTCCTGGCCTTGGCCCCCGATCGGCCCGTCGCGCGGTCCTGCACCTGCTGAAAAAGCGGGAGGCGGCGCTGGTGCCGCTGCTGACCGCGTTGGGGGCGGTCGAGGAGCGGCTGGAGACCTGCTCGACCTGCGGGAACATCGACACCGCCAACCCGTGCGCGATCTGTGCCGATCCCCGGCGGGATGCAGGCGCGCTGTGCGTGGTCGAGGAGGTCGCCGATCTCTGGGCGCTGGAGCGTTCGCGGCTGTTTCCGGGGCGCTTCCATGTACTGGGCGGGCGGCTGTCGGCACTGGAGGGCGTGCGGCCCGAAGACCTGACCATCGATGCGCTGGTCCGCCGGATCGAGGGCGGCTGCGTCGACGAGGTCGTGCTGGCGATGAACGCCACGTTGGAGGGGCAGACCACCGCGCACTATATCGCCGAACGGATAGAGCGCTTTCCGGTGCGCGTCACCCAGCTGGCCCATGGCCTGCCGGTCGGCGGCGAGCTGGACTATCTCGACGAAGGCACGCTGGCCCAGGCGTTGCGCGCACGCCGGCCGGTGGTCTGATCCGCCGGCTTGACGGTTCGGACCGCTGACCGTAGCGAAACCGACATGGCCATTCTTCCGATCGTCGAAATTCCCGACCCCCGCCTGCGTCTCGTCTCCAAGCCTGTCGAGACGGTGGACGATGGCGTCCGCCAGCTCGTATCCGACATGATCGAGACGATGTACGACGCGCATGGCATCGGCCTTGCCGCGATTCAGGTCGGCGTCGACCAGCGCATTCTCGTCATCGACCTCCAGGAGGAAGAGGATGAGGAAGGCAAGCCGGTCAAGAACCCGAAGGCCTATATCAACCCCGAAGTCCTGTCGGTCAGCGACGAACTGTCGACCTATAACGAAGGCTGCCTGTCGATCCCCGAGCAATATGCCGAGGTGAAGCGGCCCGCCTCCTGCCGCGTGAAGTGGCTGGACGAAAAGGGTGAGGCGCATGAGGCCGAACTCGACGGCCTGCTCGCGACCTGCATGCAGCATGAGATCGACCATCTCAACGGCGTGCTGTTCATCGATCATGTCAGCAGGTTGAAGCGCGATATGCTGATGCGCAAGCTGAACAAGATGCGCAAGGGCTGACCTTTACCGGCGTGGCCTGTCGAATGGCCTTGTTCGACCGGCTTCGTTCGTTCTATGTTCCGACCTGTCCCTACGTCTGACAGGTTGTTGAAATGCCCGAATTGATCGCCGTTGCGCTGCTCGCCTTGTTGCTGGGGGGCGTGGTCGGCTGGATGGCCGCGCGGCGCAAGGCCGATGGCCTGGCCGCCGAGCTGGCGACCGCCACGACCCGTGCGGGCGAAGTGGAGCCGCTGCGCGCCGCGCGTGACGCGGCCGAGCGCGACCGGAGCGAGGCGCTTCAGGCGCTGGCCGAACTGCGCGGCCGTGCGGCGGATCTCGATGTCATCCGGGCGGCACGCGATGCCGTCGAAGCCGAGCGCAACGCCGCGCATCGTGAACTGGCCGAATTGCGCGCGCGCGCGCAGGAACGCGAAACGGCCTATGCCCAGACACTAGAAGCGCTGGGGCAGGCGCGTGAACAGATCAACGCCCAGTTCGGCGAGGCGGCCGCCCGCGCGCTGGAAGTCGCCCAGCGCCAGTTTTTGGAACGGGCCGAAGCGCGGTTCCGCCAGTCGGAAGAGGCATCCGGCCAGACGCTCAAGGCGCTGCTCGATCCCGTTCACCAGCGGCTCCAGCGTTACGAGGAAGGCGTGCGCAAGGTCGAAGACGAGCGTCGTGATGCCTTTGGCGAGTTGAAGGGCCAGATCGAGGCGATGCGGATCGGGCAGGAGCGCGTCTCCGGCGAGGCGGCCAAGCTGGTCAATGCGCTGCGCAACGCCCCCAAGGCGCGCGGACGCTGGGGCGAGCAGCAGCTTCGGAACGTTCTCGAGAGCTGCGGCCTGTCCGAACATGCCGATTTCCAGACCGAGGTCAGCGTCGATGACGGCGAAGGCGGTCGCCTGCGCCCCGACGCGATCGTGCGGGTGCCGGGCGGCAAGGCATTGGTGATCGATGCCAAGGTCTCGCTCAACGACTATCAGGATGCATTCGGCGCGGTCGATGAGCCCGAGCGGCAACTGGGCCTCGCACGCCATGCTGCCGCGATGCGCGCGCACGTCAACGGGCTGGGCAACAAGAGCTATTGGAACCAGTTCGAGGACGCGCCAGACTATGTCATCATGTTCGTGCCCGGCGAACATTTCCTGTCGGCCGCGCTCGAGAATGACCCGACGCTATGGGATTTCGCATTCGACAAGCGCGTGCTGCTGGCGACCCCGACCAACCTGATCGCCATCGCGCGGACGGTCGCGGCGGTTTGGCGGCAAGAGAAGCTGGCGCAGGAAGCGCGCCAGATCGGGGCGCTGGGCAAGGAACTTTACGCGCGCCTTACCGTGATGGGCGGCCATGTGTCGAAGCTGGGCAAGAACCTGGATACCGCGATGACGGCCTATAACGCCTTTGTCGGGAGCCTGGAGAGCCAGGTGCTGACCAGCGCGCGGCGTTTCGAGGCGCTGAACATCGATACGGGCGGCAAGAGCATCGATTCCCCGCCGATCGGCGAACAGGCGGTGCGTCCGCTGAGCAAGCTGCTGCCGGTTACGGATCTGGCCGAGGGGGGGACGAAATAGAAAGGGCTTAGGCGCCGCTGGGGGCGGGTCGGGTTTTTATTCCTCCCCTGCAAGGGGAGGGGGACCATGCGTGGCATGGTGGAGGGGTGTCACCCTATCGAGAGCGGGACACCCCTCTGTCAGCTCTAACGGACTGCCACCTCCCCTGCAAGGGGAGGAATAGGGAGACGCCTGCCGGAAGCGTCTCCCCATATCGTCAGGCCGCTTCGGTGACCTTCGGCGCGGCGGCGCGAACGCCTTCATCGACATGGTCGGCGAATTGCTGGAAGTTCTCGTTGAACAGACCGACCAGCTTGGCCGCCGTTGCGTCATAGGCGGCCTTGTCGGCCCAGGTGTCGCGCGGGTTCAGGATCGCGGCGTCGACGCCGGGCACCGACACCGGAACCTGGAACCCGAAATTCGGATCGGTCCGGAACTCGACCTGGTTCAGGCTGCCGTCGAGCGCGGCGTTGAGCAGTGCGCGCGTCGCCTTGATCGGCATGCGGTGGCCGACGCCATATTTGCCGCCGGTCCAGCCGGTGTTGACCAGCCAGCAATCGACGCCGCCCCTGGCGATCCGTTCCTTCAGCAGATTGCCGTATACCGACGGGTGACGCGGCATGAACGGCGCGCCGAAGCAGGTCGAGAAGGTCGCGTCCGGCTCGGTCACGCCGATCTCGGTGCCCGCCACGCGTGCGGTATAGCCCGACAGGAAGTGATACATCGCCTGTTCCGGCGTCAGCTTGGCGATCGGCGGCAGGATGCCGTACGCGTCGGCGGTCAGCATCACGATGTTGCGCGGCACGCCCCCCATATTGTCCTTCGACGCATTGGGGATGAAGTCGATCGGATAGGCGCCCCGGCTGTTCTCGGCCAGACTGTTGTCGTGCAGGTCGAGCTGGCGCGTCACCGGGTCCATGACGACGTTTTCCAGTACCGTGCCGAAGCGCTTGGTCGTCGCGAAAATTTCCGGCTCCGCCTCGGGCGACAGGCGGATCATCTTGGCGTAGCAGCCGCCCTCGAAATTGAAGACCGCCGTGTCCGACCAGCCATGTTCGTCATCACCGATCAGGGTGCGGCTGGCATCGGCAGACAACGTCGTCTTGCCGGTGCCCGACAGGCCGAAGAACACCGCCGTCGATCCGTCCGCGCCCATATTGGCGGAGCAATGCATCGGCATGACGCCCGTCGTCGGCAGCAGATAGTTGAGCAGGCCGAAGACCGACTTCTTCATCTCGCCCGCATAGCGCGTGCCGCCGATCAGGATCAGCTTCTCGGTCATATTGACCGCGATCACCGTCGAGGAACGGCAGCCATGACGTGCGGGATCGGCGCGGAAGCTGGGCAGGTCGATGATGGTGTATTCGGCGGCGAACTTGCGGAGTTCATGCTCCTCGGGGCGGACCAGCATCGTGCGGATGAACAGATTGTGCCATGCCAGCTCCGTCACGACGCGAACGCGGACGCGGTGCTCGGGCTGAGATCCGCCGTACAGGTCCTGGACGAACAGGTCTTCTTTCTGACCGAGCGCGGCGAAAAAATCGGCCTTGAGCGCGGCGAAATCGTCCGGGCTCATCGGCTTGTTGGTCTTGCCCCACCAGACCGTATCGCGCGTCGTGTCGTCGCGGACCATGAACTTGTCCTGTGCCGAACGGCCGGTGTGCTCACCCGTCTCGACGACCAGCGGACCGTCGGCCGACAGCTTGCCCTCGCCGCGCGCGACCGCGGTTTCGATCAGCCGGGCGGTGACGAGGTTCCAATGCAGGGTGGCGCGGGTCTCGATCCCCTGGGCCTGCAGACCGATCTCCGGAATCCGTTCGTTCATAAGAGCTTCCTCGTTCCCCAAGGCGGCGGGTCCTGATGGCCCGGCGCTGTTTCACCGCACGTGAATACGTATGCGTCGGATCGTCTCATACGCATTTTGTTAAACACGTCAAACACACTGTTTGGCGAAGATGGTTGAGCCGTGTGTCACTTTGGCTTAACCGATGGCCATGGCGGTCTTTTCGCATGATATGGGTTCGGGGTCGGTTGCATGACGGCCACCATTGCGCTGGTCGATGACGACCGGAACATCCTGACCTCCGTATCCATCGCGCTTCAGGCCGAGGGCTTCGTCACGCGCGTCTATGCGGATGGCGAGGCGGCGCTGAAGGCGCTGATCGACAACCCGCCCGACCTGGCGATCTTCGACATCAAGATGCCGCGCATGGACGGGCTGGAGCTTCTTCGCCGCCTGCGTGAAAAGAGTCAGATTCCGGTCATCTTCCTGACCAGCAAGGATGACGAGCTGGATGAGGCGCTGGGGCTGGCGATGGGCGCGGACGACTATATCGCCAAGCCGTTCTCGCAGCGGCTGCTGATCGCGCGGATTCGCGCCATCCTGCGGCGATCCGAATATGTCGGCGCGCCGCAGGGAACCCCCGCCGCCGATGTGCAGGGACCGCTGACCCGCGGGCAGCTCGCCATGGACCCGGCCCGCCACCGCGTCACGTGGAAGGGCGAGCCGGTCACGCTCACCGTCACCGAGTTCCTGATCCTGGAGACGCTGGCGCAGCGCCCCGGCATCGTGCGCACCCGCAACCAGTTGATGGATGCCGCCTATCAGGATGACATCTATGTCGACGATCGCACCATCGACAGCCATATCAAGCGCCTGCGCCGCAAATTCCGGCAGGTAGATTCCGAGTTCGACGCCATCGAGACGCTCTATGGCGCCGGCTACCGATTCTCCGAGGAGTGAAGCTCCCGACCTGGCATTGCGCTGGTCGGGCCAGATTTCGCTGACCCAGCGGATTCTGGCGCTCAACATCTTTGCGCTGCTGCTGTTGGCGGGCGGGTTCTTCTATCTCGATTCCTATCGCACGCGGCTGCTCGATAACCGAGTGGCCCAGTCGTTGCGCGAAGTCCGGCTGATGGGGGAAGCACTGACTTCGGTGCGCAGCGAGGAGCGCGATCCTCTGGTCCTGCGGCTGGCACGCGATACCGGCGGGCGTATCCGGCTGTTCGATTCGGCGGGGCGACTGGTCGCCGACAGCCGGGCGCTCGGCGTGCGCAATGTCGTGCTGCGCGATCCCGACAAGCAGGATTGGGGGCAGGCGATCGCGCGCTTCCTGGATGCCGGGATCGACACCGTCGTCGGCGCGGCCCGTCCGCCGCTTTATCGTGAGCGTCGCGGCGGCGCGGAATGGCCGGATGTTCGCGCGGCGCGGGACGGGCGAGTCTCCGCCTCGGTCTGGCGCGCGCCCGATCGCACCCCGGTCATCACGGCCGCCGCACCGTTACCCAGCGGCGGTGCGCTCATGGCGACCGAGAATGCACGCTTCATCACCGAAACGGTGCGGATCGAACGGTTCCGGCTGAGCGTGCTGCTGGCGCTGGTGGCGCTGATCTCCGTCTTCCTCTCGCTTTTCCTCGCGCGCACCATCGTCCGGCCGCTGCGGCGGCTGGCGCGGGCGGCGGTGCGGGTGCGGCTGGGCCGGGCACGCGAGGTGGTGGTCCCGCGTCTGCCGGACCGCAGGGACGAATTGGGAATGCTCGCCCGGGCGCTATCCGACATGAGCCTGGCGCTGCGTGCGCGGATCGACGCGACCGAGGCCTTTGCGGCCGATGTGACGCATGAGCTGAAGAACCCGCTGGCCTCGCTCCGCTCCGCCGTCGATACGCTGGAGACGGTCCATGACCCTGACCTTCAGGCGCAGCTGCTGGCGATCGTTCGCGACGATGTACGTCGGCTCGACCGGCTGATCACCGATATTTCCGATGCCTCGCGACTCGACGCGCAGCTCAGCCGGGCGAAGTTCGATCCCGTCGATCTGAACGCGCTTCTCGCCGGGCTGATCGCCCAGCGCGAGGCGCGCGGAGTCGAACGGGGCATCCGCCTTCGCTTCGATTCCACTGAGCCCGGACCTGCGATGGTATCCGGCGAAGGTGCAAGGTTGGAGCGGGTCTTTGAGAATCTGGTCGACAACGCACTGTCCTTTTCCCCCGACGAGGCGGTCGTCGCGATCAGTCTGGCGCGCGAGCCGGATGATTGGGTGGTCCGTGTCGAGGACGAGGGGCCTGGCGTGCCCGAGGACGCGCGTGAGGCGATCTTCCGCCGCTTCCACTCGATCCGGCCGAGTTCGGAGAATTTCGGACGCCATTCCGGGCTGGGCCTCGCCATCGCCCGAACCATCGTCGAGGCGCATCAGGGGCGCATCCATGTCGAGGCGCGGGAGGACCGGATGAGTGGTGCGCGCTTCGTGGTACGCCTGCCGCTGGCCGCGATCGTCTGATGGGTGAACTCATCCATGCCACGTGCGTGATGATCGGCGGCGTCGGGATAATGCTGCGGGGGTCTTCTGGGGCCGGCAAATCCGATCTGGCGCTGCGGTTGATCGACCGGGGGGCGGTGCTGATCGGGGATGATTATGTCGAGGCAACGGCCAGGGACGGCGCCTTGCACGTCACCGTGCCGGAGCGGATCGCCGGGTTGATCGAGGTTCGGGGCGTCGGCATCGTGCCGGTTCCGTACCAGGCCAGCGCGATCGTCAGCCTGGTCGTCGAACTGCCCGTCGACCCGGATCTTGAAGAGCGCCTGCCCGAGGCACGCCAGACCGTGATCGCAGGCATCTCGCTCCCTATCTATAGGCTCAACCCGCGTCCGGCTTCGACCCCGATCAAGGTCGAGCTGTTGGCGTCACGCCTCAAGGAATGCTTGCAATGGACCGAAAACGCATCTTGCTGGTGACCGGCATGTCCGGGGCTGGCACCTCGACAACGCTCAAGACGCTGGAAGACCTGGGCTGGGAAGTGGTCGACAATCTGCCCCTGTTTCTGCTGAACGGTCTGCTGGAGGCCGCGCCACCCAAGGGTATGGAGGGCAAGAACCGACCGCTGGCGATCAGCATCGGCGTGCGGACGCGGGACTTTGCGCCCGACCAGATCACCCAGAGCATTCGACGTCTGAACGAGCGGCCCAATCTGGCCATCGAGACGCTGTTCCTGAATTGCGGGGGGGCGGAGTTGAAGCGGCGCTATGCCGAGACCCGGCATCGCCATCCGCTGGCGATGGACCGGGCCGCCGATGACGGTATCGCGCATGAACGCGCGCTGTTGGGTCCGGTGCGGGACATGGCCGACCGGATGCTCGACACGACCAACATGACCAGCAACGACCTGGGGCAATGGATTCGCGCCAATTACGCGGTCGATGGCCTTAGCGAGCCGGTCCTGACGGTCATGTCCTTCGGTTTTTCCAAGGGGTTGCCGCGCAACGCCGATCTGGTCTTCGACATGCGGTTCCTTCGCAATCCGCACTGGTCGGCCGAACTGCGTCCCGGCACCGGGCTGGACCAGGGGGTCATCGACTATATCCGGCATGACCCGGCCTATGACACGGCCGTGGGGCAGATCGAGACGCTGCTCGACACGCTGACGCCGCGCTATGTTTCCAGCGGGAAATCCTACATCACCATCGCGATCGGCTGTACCGGCGGGCGGCATCGTTCCGTCCATGTCGCCGAACGGATCGCGGGACGGTTGCGCCAGAGCGGTTTTTCCCCCACGGTGGTGCATCGTGATTTGGGTGCCGTGCCGAAAGACTCCTTGGAAGCCAGGCCGGCCAAACAATGATGGATATGCGTGTCTGACATGATCGGTCTGGTTCTGGTGACGCACGGGCGGCTCGCCGATGAGTTCGTGACCGCGATGATACATGTGGTCGGGCCGCAGGAGCGGATCGCCACCATCGCGATCGGGCCGGAGGACGACATGGAGGAGCGGCGTGCGGACATCGCCGCCGCCATCGCCACTGTCGATGCCGGGCGCGGTGTGATCGTCCTGACCGATCTGTTCGGCGGCACACCCTCCAACCTCGCCATCTCGCTGATGGAGCGGGGCCGGGTCGAGGTGATCGCGGGTATGAACCTGCCCATGCTCATCCGGCTGGGCTCGGCGCGCAAGTCGATGCAGGTCGTCGATGCGGTCGCCGCCGCGCGCGAGGCTGGCCGGAAATATATCTCCGTCGCGTCCGAAGTGCTGGGCGAGGCGGCGGCATGACGGAGCAGACACGCTCGGTCCTGATCACCAACCGCCGGGGCCTTCATGCGCGCGCCAGCGCCAAGTTCGTGACGCTCGCCTCGACCCAGCCTTGCGAGGTGCGGGTGGCCAAGGATGGCAGCACGGTGACGGGCACCTCGATCATGGGCCTGATGATGCTGGGCGCCGCGATGGGCGACACGATCACGATCAGTGCCGCCGGTGACGGGGCCGATGTGACGGTCGAGGCGCTGGCCGCGCTGGTGGAAGCGAAGTTCGGCGAAGACTGATGCCCCGTGAAATTACCGCTTATTCCAACCCGCTGATCAAGTGGGCGCGCGACCTGCGTGACAAGCGCCATCGCAAGCAATCCCGCCAGTTCCTGGCCGAGGGGCTGCGCATCCTGACCGAGGCGCGCGAGACGGGGCGGCTGCCGACCCTGTTATTCTATGCCCGGCCGTCGGCGGGCCACCCGCTGGTCCGCGACCTGATCGCGGCGGTGGAGGCGTCGGAAGGCGAGGCGATCGAGACGACGCCCGACATCCTGTCGAAACTGTCGGGCAAGGACAATCCGCAGGCGGTCGTCGGCGTGTTCGAGGAGTTGGGCGTCACGCTCGACGAGCTGGATCGCAACGCGTCCGGCATCTGGCTGGTCGCCGAGCGTCTGCGCGATCCGGGCAATCTGGGCACCATCCTGCGTACCGGCGATGCGGTCGGGGCAGGGGGGCTTATCCTGATCGGCGAGTGCGTCGATCCCTTCTCGGTCGAGGCGGTGCGCGCGAGCATGGGGGCATTGTTCACCGTGCCGATCGTCAAGACCGAATGGCAGCCTTTCCTCGACTGGCTGCGGCAGGGGCCGGGTCAGCTGGTCGGGCTGAGCCTGGACACCGAGTCGGATTATCGCGCCGCTCGTTATGCCGCGCCGACCTTCCTGCTGACGGGCAACGAGGCGCAAGGGATGCCCCCCGAATATGCCCAGGCCTGCGATACGCTGGTCAAGATTCCGATGCTGGGCAAGGCCGACAGCCTGAACGCGGCCGTGGCGACCGCGGTCATGGCCTATGAGGTGCTGGCGCAGCAGCGGGGCTGATCGGCGGGATCAGGCTTCGGGTTCGATCGGCTCGACCAATAGCGTCCCGCCATCGACATGAGCGATCCGCAAGCGGGTGCCGCTGATCGTATCAGGCCCACGCACCGGCCATTCGCCGTCGCCAAGCCGTGCGCGACCCTCTCCGCCAATGATCGGGGTGGTGACGGTCACGATCTGTCCGCGCAGCCGCCGGGCGGGTTCGTTGAGGCTCGGCGCATCGCTTTCGACCGGAAAGTCGCGATACCATCGGCGTCCGATGAAGACGCAGACCACGCTCCAGACCGCGAAATCGGCCAGTTGCAGCCCGATCGGCAAGTCCGGCAGCGCCCAGCTGGTCAGCGCGGTCACGCCTGCGGCCACGGCGAGAAAGATCAGGAATACGCCCGGCACCAGCAACTCGGCGATGCCGAGCGCCAATGCCCCCGCCAGCCAGAGTGCGGCGGGGTCGAGGTCTCCGATCGTCATGACGGGGACTGGTCGAGCGGCCCCGGCTTGGTGGTGACCCGCGGGGTCGCGGCGTCGGACTTGTTGCTCCCCAGCGCCTCCTTGGCCAGCTCGCCAATACCGCCCAGCGTACCGATCAGCTGGGTTGCTTCGACGGGGAACAGGATCGTCTTGGCGTTGGGGCTGGTGGCGAACTTGCCGACGGCCTCGACATATTTTTGCGCGATGAAATAGTTGATCGCCTGGGTCCCGCCCGACTCGATCGCCTCGGAGACGACACGCGTCGCCTTGGCCTCCGCCTCGGCTGCGCGTTCGCGGGCTTCGGAGTCGCGATAGGCCGACTCGCGGCGACCCTCGGCCTCCAGGATACGGGCCTGCTTCTGCCCTTCGGCACGCAGGATTTCCGATGCACGCGAGCCTTCCGCCTCCAGGATATTGGCGCGCTTCTCGCGCTCCGCCTTCATCTGGCGGGCCATGGCGTTGACGATATCGACCGGCGGGCGGATGTCCTTGATCTCGACACGGGTGATCTTCACTCCCCAGGGCGTCGTGGCATGGTCGACGACATTCAGCAGTCGCGCGTTGATTTCGTCACGCTTGGACAGGGTTTCGTCGAGATCCATCGAACCCATGACGGTGCGCAAATTGGTCGTCACCAGGTTCAGCAATGCGACGTAGAGATCCGACACCTCATAGGCGGCCTTGGGCGCGTCCAGCACCTGGAAGAAGACGACCCCGTCGGTCGAGATCATCGCATTGTCTTTCGTGATGATCTCCTGCCCCGGAATGTCGATCACCTGTTCCATCATGTTCACCTTGCGGCCGACACGATAGAAAAAGGCGGGGTAGAAGTTGAAGCCGGGGATCGCCGTGCCCGTATAACGGCCGAAATGCTCGATCGTGTATTGATAGCCCTGCCGGACGATCTTGATCGACATCATCAGATACATCAGCACCAGCAGGACGGCGAGCGCGGCGATAATCAGGCCCATGGACGGCTTCCCCCATAATCGGTCCTCCGGTGTTCTAGCATGGCGATGCACCAAGGGCCTAGCGGGAACGGCTTGCTTTGGTTACATGGCCCGCCACTTGTTCCCTCCGCAGGATTTGGCAGCCCCATGGATATCCGCCTCGGCCTCACTTTCGACGACGTGCTCCTCATACCCCAGGAGTCCGACGTTCTGCCGAGCACCGCAGACACGCGGACGCAACTGACCCGCTCGATCGCGCTCAACATCCCCGTCCTGTCGGCGGCGATGGACACGGTGACCGAGGCCGACATGGCGATCGTCATGGCGCAGCTGGGCGGCATGGGCGTTCTTCACCGCAACCTGACCGTCGAGCAGCAGGTCGCCGCCGTCCGCCAGGTCAAGCGCTTCGAGAGCGGCATGGTCGTCAACCCGATCACCATCTCGCCGACCGCGACGCTGGCCGAGGCGCAGGCGCTGATGGCGCGGCATCGGATCAGCGGCATCCCGGTGGTGGAGTTCGACGGGCGCCTGGTCGGCATCCTGACCAACCGCGACGTGCGTTTCGCCGAGAACTCGCAGCAGCCCGTATCCGAGCTGATGACGCATGAGGATCTGGCGACCGTGAAGGTTGGCGTCGGCCAGGACGAGGCACGCCGCCTGCTCCATGCCCGCCGGATCGAAAAGCTGCTGGTCGTCGACGACAGCTATCGCTGCGTCGGACTCATCACGGTCAAGGACATCGAAAAGGCCGTCACCTATCCGTCGGCCACCAAGGATGGCTCGGGCCGCCTGCGTGTCGCGGCGGCGTCGACGGTTGGCGAAAAGGGTTTCGAGCGCACCCGTGCCCTGATCGAGGCGGAGGTGGACTGCGTCATCATCGATACCGCGCACGGCCATAACCGCGACGTCGCGCGAGCGGTCGAGGTCGCCAAGAAGCTGTCCGACACGGTGCAGGTGATAGCCGGTAACGTCGCGACCGCCGCCGCTACCCGTGCGCTGATCGATGCGGGCGCGGATGCGGTGAAGGTCGGCATCGGGCCGGGTTCGATCTGCACCACCCGTGTCGTCGCGGGCGTCGGCGTGCCGCAGCTGACCGCCGTCATGGACTGTGCCGAGGAAGGCTGGAAGGCCGGTGTGCCGGTCATCGCCGATGGCGGCCTGCGCACCTCGGGCGATCTCGCCAAGGCGCTGGCGGCGGGCGCGGGCGCCTGCATGGTCGGCTCGCTGCTGGCGGGCACCGAGGAAGCGCCGGGCGAAACTTTCCTGTATCAGGGCCGCGCCTATAAGTCCTATCGCGGCATGGGCTCGGTCGGGGCGATGGGCCGGGGTTCGGCCGACCGCTATTTCCAGGGCGATATCAAGGACCAGATGAAGCTGGTGCCGGAGGGCATCGAGGGTCAGGTCGCCTATAAGGGGCCGGCGCGCGACGTCATCCACCAGCTGGTCGGCGGCATCAAGGCGGCGATGGGCTATACGGGTTCGGCGACGCTCAAGGATCTGCGCGAACGCGCGCAGTTCGTCCAGATCACGGGCGCGGGCCTGAAGGAAAGCCACGTCCATGACGTGACCATCACGCGGGAAGCTCCCAATTACCCTACTCGCTAAGCTGACGGAGCGCTTCGCATGACCCCCGGCGCCCGTACCCAGGCGGCGATCGAACTGCTGGACGAGATCGTCGCCGCGGCCGCCAGTGGCGGTGCGGCGGCGGACACGCTGATCGCCCGCTATTTCGCGACGCGCCGTTATGCCGGGTCGAAGGACCGGCGGGCGGTGCGTGAGCTGGTCTATGCCGCCATCAGGCAGGCCGGGCCGGTGCCGGTATCCGGGCGTGCGGCCGTGCTGGCGGTGGCGGACCGGGATCCGGCGATTGCTGCGACGTTCGACGGGACGGGCCATGGGCCTGCGACGATCGCACCCGATGAACTGCGTGCCGAGGGCGGGGTTGCTCCTGCCTGGTTGGTCGAGGCCCTGACCGCCTCCGGACTGGGCGCGGCGCAGCAGGTTGCCCTGGTCGATCGCGCCCCGCTCGACCTGCGGGTCAACGGCCTGGCGACGACGCGGGATGCGGTGTTGGAGCAATGGCCCGACGCCGCAGCGACCCCGCACGCGCCGATGGGCATCCGCCTGCCGAACGGAACGCCGGTCGAACAGTCCGACCTGTACCGCGCCGGGCTGGTCGAGGTGCAGGACGAAGGCAGCCAGCTGGTCGGCGAGGCCCTGGCCGCGAAGCCGGGTGAGTGGCTGGTCGACCTTTGCGCCGGGGCAGGGGGCAAGACCCTTCAGCTGGCGGCGGCAATGAACAATCAGGGCGCGCTGCTCGCCTGCGATATCGACCGGGCAAGGTTGCAGCGGCTGGCGCCCAGGGCGGAACGGGCCGGGGCGACGATCATCGAGAGCCGCTTGCTCAATCCCGGCCGGGAGGCCGAGATGCTTGCGGACTGGGCGTCCAGGGCCGACGGCGTGCTGATCGACGCACCCTGTTCCGGCACCGGGACCTGGCGACGCAATCCCGAGGCGCGCTGGCGCCTGACCCCGGAGCGGCTGGCCCGATTGTGTGCGATGCAGACCCAGGTGCTGGACATCGGCGCTGGCCTGGTCAAGCCCGGCGGACGGCTGGTCTATATCGTCTGTTCGCTGCTCGATACCGAGGGGAGCGGCCAGGTGGCCGCCTTCCTGTCGCGCCATCCCGGCTGGTCGGCCGAGCCGATCGAATCGGGGATCGGGACGCCGCATGGCCCGGGCCGGCGACTCGATCCGGCAACCCATGGCACGGACGGCTTTTTTGTCGCCTGCCTCCGGGCACCATGCTAGCATTCGGCCTAGTGCCACGTCCGGAGTTCCTCATGCGTTTGTCGTCCCTGGCTGCTGCCGCCGCATTGGCGGTGGTTTCGCTTTCCACCTCGCTCAGCGGCCAGCGCCCGGACAGCCAGATCGATGCCCGATCAATGCAATTGCTCGAACAGGCGCGCGGGTTGAAGGCGGCGGGCAATCTGGAGGGCGCGACCGACATGCTCGAGACGGCCGTGACGGTCGATCCGCGCAATCGGGCGGCGTTTATCCTGCTCGCCGAAGTGGCTGATGCGCGCGGCCTGCCGGGCAAGGCGATCCGCCTGTATCGCGAAGCCTTGTTGCTCGACCCGAACGATACGCGGGCGCTGCGCGGGCAGGGCGAGGCGCTGGTTCAGCGCGGTGCGGTGGCGCGCGCCAAGGACAATCTCGCCAAGATCAAGACGCTCTGCAAGAGCGACTGCGCCGACGCGACCGCGCTCGCCGCGCAAATCGCCAAGGGGCCGCCCGCGACGGTGACGACGGCGCAGGTCGACAGCAAGACGCCGCCGACGCCGTAAACATCCTCCCCGCTACGGGGTGGTGGCAGGCCGTAGGCCTGACCGAGGGGGGCTCCCCATGGGATGCCTTTGCGGCATGCCCCCTCCACCATGCTTCGCATGATTCCCCTCCCCGTGCCGGGGAGGGCATGTTCACCCCAAAGCGCGCGCCAGGGCGACGAACTCGTCCACCGACAACGTTTCGGCCCGACGGGCGGGATCGAGGCCGATCGATTCCATCGCCTCGACCGCACCGGCAACCGGCTTCAAACTCTGGCGCAGCATCTTGCGACGCTGGCCGAAGGCGGCGGCCGTCAGGCGTTCCAGCGTGCGGAAGCTGACACCTTCAGGAGCAGGCTTGGGCGTGATGTGGACGACGGCCGACATGACTTTGGGCGGCGGTGTGAAGGCCGAGCGGTGAACCGGCATCGCGATCCGGGATTCGCTCCGCCACTGGGTCAGCACGGCCAGTCGGCCATAGGCGGATTGGTCGGGCGCGGCGACGATCCGCTCCGCCACTTCCTTCTGGAACATCAGCGTGCAGGACTGCCACCAGGGCAGCCACGCGCCCGACAGCCAACCGACGAGCAGCGGCGTGCCGACATTATAGGGCAGGTTGGAGACGATATGCGGCTTGCTCTCGAACAGCTCGGGCGCGTTGATGCGCAGGGCATCGCCCTCGATCACCTTGAGCCTATCGGGAAAGGCCTCGGCCAGTTCGGCAAGCGCCGGAATGCAGCGACGGTCGCGTTCGATCGCGGTGACCTTGGCCCCCGCCATCAACAGCGCGCGGGTCAGGCCGCCGGGGCCGGGACCGATCTCCAGCACCTGGCGGTCGGTCAGATCACCGGGGATCGCCGCGATCCGGGCCAGCAGCTGGCCATCGAACAGGAAATTCTGACCCAGCGACTTGGCGGCGGACAGGCCATGGCGCGCAATGACATCGCGCAAGGGGGGAAGCGGCGTGACGGGATCCATGTCAGGCGGCCGCTTCCGCACGACGCCGCGCGGCGTCACCGGCCATCGCAATCGCCGCGATCATCGCACCGGGATGCGCGGCATCCTGTCCCGCCAGCCCGAAGGCGGTGCCGTGATCGGGCGAGGTGCGCACGATCGGCAGGCCGAGCGTGATGTTGACGCCTTCGTCGAAATGCAGCGTCTTGATCGGCACCAGCGCCTGATCGTGATAACAGCAGAGCGCGGCGTCGTAGCGGGCACGCGCACGCGGATGGAACAGCGTATCCGCCGCGAATGGCCCGCTCGCGTCGATGCCTTCGGCGCGAAGCTGCGCAATGGCGGGTTCGATGAAGTCGATTTCCTCACGCCCGATCGCGCCGCTTTCACCCGCATGGGGGTTCAGTCCGGCAAAGACGAGCCGCGGTTCGCGGATTCCGAAATTCTTGCACAATCCGCGCGCTGTGGCGCGACCCTTGGCGACGATCAGCTCGACCGACAACAGGCTCGACACCGCCGCCAGCGGAACATGGGTGGTGATCGGCACGACCCGCAAGGACGGGCCTGCCAGCATCATCACCGCATTCTCGCCCGCCACGCCGCAGCGTTCGGCCACGAATTCGGTCTGGCCGGGATGGGTGAAGCCGATATCGTAAAGCTGCGCCTTGCTGACCGGCCCGGTCACGAGCGCGCTGGCCGCGTCCGAGCGTACCAGCCCGACGGCCAGCTCCAATGCGTGGAGGGCGCACCGCGCGCCTTCGACATCGGGCTGGCCGGGGCGGATCTCGCCCGCATCGTCGACCGACAGGATCGGCAGCGCCTCTTCGAAGGCGGCAACCGCAGACGCCATGTCCGAGACACGGACGGTCGGGCCGTTCCAGACCCGCGCGATGGCACGCGAATCACCCACCGCGAGGAAGGGCGGCAGCCCCGCCTCCCGGCGCGCGGCCCAGGCCTTGGCGATGATCTCCGGCCCGATCCCGGCCGGGTCGCCCATAGAGATCGCGAGCGGCCGGATCATCTTAGCGATATTCGATCACCGCGTCGCGACGAAGGTCGCGCATCTTCTGGTTCGCGCGCAGGTTCACCCGCTGCTGCTCGACCTGATTCTGGATCTGGTCGTTGGTCGGCAGGTTGCCCGAACGCGGCTCCTCGCGGCCGCACAGGACCAGCGAGCGGACGCCCTGTTCCGGCGACCCGAAGGGCGGCGTCGCCTCACCGACCTGCAGCTTCAACAGGATTTCCTGGAGCGGGGCGGGCAACTGGCGGATCGTCACCTGATCGTTATCGACCACCTCGGCCTTCAGCGCGGTCGCGACACGCTGCACGTCGCCGCAGCCGCGGATCGCCTGCGTCGCCTTGGCGAACTCGGCCGCGCGGGCGCTGGCCTGCGCCTGGGTGGTGCCCGCCGGGAACTTGACCGTCAGCTGCTTGAGCGACAGGCGCGAATCGCGCGGATCGGCGGTCAGGACCTGGCGCTTGTCGGTCAGGTACAGGATCGAGAAGCCGCCCGGGATCTGGATCGGCCCGGCAACCTGGCCGACCTGCATCTGCCCCACGGCGGCCTGAAGCTCGGGCGGCAGCTGCGCCGCGCGGACCCAGCCCAAATCGCCGTTCACCGCCCGGGTCGATGCCTCGGAGAAGCTGCGCGCGAAATATTCGAAAGGCTGCTGGCCCTTCTGGATTTCGCCGATGATCTGGCGGGCATTGTTGAACACCTGCTGCCCGGTCGCCTCGTTGGCGGAGAGGAAGATCTCCTTGAGATTATATTCCTCGGTGCCCTTGGCCGCTTCCAGGCGGGCGCGGATCGCGTTCACCTCCTCGTCGCCGACATTGACGAACGGCTCGACCCGCTTGCGCAGATAGCGGCTCCAGGCCAGCTCGCCCTCGATCTGGCGGCGCATCGATTTCTCGGACGAGCCGACCTGCCGCAGGAAGGTGTTCATTTCGGCTGGCGTCTTGCCGAACTGCTTGGAGAAACGGGCATAGGCCTGGTTGATCTCGTCGGCGGTGACGGTGACCTCGGCGGTCTTGGCCTCTTGGATCTGCAACGTCTCGTCGATCAACTGACGCAGGATCTGCATGCGCAGACGGTCACGATCCTCGGCCGACAGGTTGGTCACGTTGTTCAGCGCCATGGCCAGTGCCATGCGCTGGTCGATGTCGGTCTGGGTCAGCACCGTGTCGTTGACGATCGCGGTCGGCTTGCGGACATTGGGGTCCAGCTTGCCGAAAAGCTGCAGGTTCGAGGGGATGTTCAGCCCGCCGGTGTCCGGTACGGCCTGATCCGGAACGGTCTGCGCCAGCGCGCCGGTCGCCAGTGCGACCAGCATCAGCGTTGCGACCGCGCGGATGCCGCGGCCCTTGGTACGAATGTCGTGCTTCACCGTGTCTGTGATCCTCATCGCGCCTGATGGGGCGCGTAACCGTCGCGATATGGGTCGACCATGCTGAATACCGGCTTAGCGGCCGAGATTGGTGAAGGCCAGAGTCAACAGAAAGCTGTTGCCCGCCCGCGCGTCACCCGTCTGCACATAGTCGCGCCGCCAGGTGAAGCCGAGCCGCAGGCAGTCATCCTCATATTGTACGCCAATCCGGTGCCGAATCGGATCGAACCCGTTCGACAGCGACAGCGCATCCTCCGACCGGTCGGTCAGGTCGATGACCGTGGAGCCAAAAGCCGACCAGAAGCGGGCGAATTGCACCCGGCCCGCCAGCCGGACTTCCTCGCGATCCTGCAAATCCTCGATCGAGGTGAAGATGTTCCGCTTCAGCCGCAGATAACCGATCTGCCCGTAGGTGGTGCGTGATCCGACCGTCGCGTCGATCTCGTTCCGGCGCACCGCGAAGCTGTCCTTGTCGAGCCGGAAACGGTGGGTCAGCGAGACGAAGTCCCGGAAGCGCATTTCCGTCCGCCCGACGATATCCGACCACCGGTCTGACAGGCCGGTGCCCGGATAGAGGATCGTCGGCCGGTCGTTCAGGCGGAAGCTCTGCCCGACGAGCGTGTCGAAGGTGAAGCCCGGCAGGGTCAGCGCCCATTGCGCGCCGTAGGTGATGCGCGTCGAATCCTCGAACCGGTCGTAACCGGGGAAGCGGTTCAGCGCGAAGAGGTTGGAATCCTCCAGATCGACCGAGCGGGCGTCCTCGTTGGGGATCTCGATATTCTTGATCTTGGGGCTGGCGACGATCTGGACACGCGGGGTGAAGCGCTGGCTGCCGCCCCAGAGTTCGCCGACAAACGGCCATTTGACGTCCACCGCCAGCGCGCCGATGCCGCGCCCCTGGAACCCGGCCAGCCCCTGATAGACCAGGGGCGTGGAGGCGATGTTGTTGGCATTATAGGCGTCGGCCCGGCCATAGGCGGTGAAGGTCACTTCCTGGCCCCAGTTGGTCAGGCGGCGCAGGTCCCAGCGCATGCTGGCAAAGGCGCGCTGCGTATCCTGACCCGCCGTCCGGCTGATGGCCAGGGTGTTGAGCTGCACCTCGAACTTGCCGCCGAGCAGCCCGTCGTCGAACCGGCGACGATAGTCCAGCTCGGGCAGCGCGATCGGCTGCTGACCCTGCGGATCGTTGACCCGCAGCGTTTCGACATACCATCCGGTCAGCGAGAAATAGCTGTTGGCGTCGATATGCTCCAGGCTGGCGGTGGTGCGCAGCCGGTCGTCGCGGGAAATGTCATAGCGACGCAGGAAGGTGCGGTCGGTGGTGATCCGCATCGACCCCGACAGGCTCCATTCCGGCGAGAACTGGTAGCGGCCGACCGCATCCAGATAACCACGGAACGCCTGGCTGGTATCGGTGGGGTTCAGCGTGTTCAGGTCGTCGCTGCGACGGCTGGCCGTGCCATAGCCGGTGATGCGGAACGCACCCTTGGTGGTCAGCGCCTCATATTGCGCTTCCAGCATCGGCAGCACGGCGGTGAAGACGTGCGGCGTGACGGTCAGGCCCTTGTTGGGGGCGAGGCGCCAGTAATAGGGCACCGCGATCTCGACCCCGTTCACCCGGTCCAGCCGGATGTCGGGCGTCAGGAACCCGCTGTCGCCGCCCGAGCCGACGGGGGCGGACAGGCGCGGCAGCGGAATGGTCGGCAGGCCGAACAGGTTGAGCTTGGCCCCGTTGAAATAGACACGCTCGCGATCGGGGCGATAGGTGACGCGGATGGCGGTGATCTTCCAGGATGGCTCCTTGGGGCAGCCCTCCGACGTCTCGACCGCGCACGGCGTATAGGCGGCGCGTTCCAGATTGACCGTGCCGTCCTGCTGGCGGGTGCCGCGAACGGCGGCCAGGCGGCCACCCTGTTCGAGGACGACCAGCATATTGTCGACCACGCCGTCCTTCAGCGAATCGGTCAGCTCGATCTGGTCGCCATAAGCGATATCGCCCTGCGGATTGGTGACGGCGATATTGCCGGTCGCCAGCACCTTTCCGGTCTTGCGGTTCCACGTCACCTGGTCGGCGCGCAGCCGCTCGCCCTCGCGAAGCATCCGGACTTCGCCGGTCGCCGTCACGATATCGGCGTTGATATCATATTCGAGCTGGTCGGCGCTGAAGCGGACCTGATCGGGATTGGCCGGGGCCGGGCCTTCGCTGGGCGGCGGCGAGACGGGGCGATCCTGAAGATCCTGCGCGACGGCAGGCATGGCCACACACAGGGCGAAGGGCAGGGCGCTGCCGGTCAGAAGCGTCATTCTGCGCACGATGATAGCTGTTCCGTCCTTGCCGACACGATGATGAAGCCTCCCCCGGCAGGGCGACGCCTTGAAAGGCCTGCCTATCGCATCACCGGCGGCTTGCTGCAATCGCGCGCTTGCCACCACGGTCCAAGAGCCTAGATGATAGCAACTGTTACCAGTTCAGCAGAGGGTTTCCATGCAGATCGCCTTTACCTCCACCGTCGAAGCCGGTGACGTGCTCGTCCTTCCCTTTCCGAAGGATGCGGTCGATACCGGCCGGATCGAAGGGGAGGGTGCGGCCGCGCTCGCCAAGGCGGCCGTCGACGCCGCGCGCTTCAAGGGAGAGGCCGGTTCGATCGTCGAGCTGTTCGCCACCATCGGTGGCGCAGCCCGCCGTGTCCTGCTGCTCGGTGTGGGCGAAGGCAAGGAAGCCGATTGGCGCAAGGCTGGCGGCGCGGTGACCGCCAGGTTGTTGACCAATGCCTCCTCGGTCTCGGTCGATCTGAATGGGCTTCCGACCAAGCCTGCCGCCGATGCGGTGGCGAGCTTTGCCGGTGCCGCTGTACAGCGCGGCTGGCGGCATGACGTGTACCGCACCAAGCTGCCCGAAACCTCGAAGCCGATGCTGACCCGTATCGCCATCGTCGGCGCGGGTGACGAGGCCGAGGCGGCCTATGCGCGTATCCACGCGGTCAATGGCGGGCTGGAGCTGACCCGCACGCTGGTGTCCGAGCCGCCGAACAAGCTCTACCCGGAAAGCTTTGTCGAGCGCGTCCTGAACGATGTCGAGGGGCTGGGCCTGGAAGTCACCGTACTGGACGAGGCGCAGATGCGCGACCTGGGCATGGGCGCGCTGCTGGGCGTCAGCCAGGGTTCGGTGCGCGAAGGGCGGCTGCTGGTCCTGAAGTGGAATGGCGGCGCGGCCGATGCCGAAACGCTGGCGCTCGTCGGCAAGGGCGTGACCTTCGACACCGGCGGCATCTCGATCAAGCCCGCCGCGGGCATGGAAGACATGAAGTGGGACATGGGCGGCGCGGGTGCGGTCGCCGGTGCCATGAAGGCGATTGCGGCGCGCAAGGCGAAGGCCAATGTGGTCGGCGTCATGGGCCTGGTCGAGAACATGCCCGACGGCAATGCGCAGCGTCCCGGTGACGTCGTTACGTCCATGTCGGGCCAGACGATCGAGGTCATCAATACCGACGCGGAAGGCCGCCTGGTCCTGTGCGATGCGCTGACCTGGGTCCAGAAGACGCATTCGCCCACGACCATCGTCGATCTCGCCACCCTGACCGGCGCGATGATCATCAGCCTCGGCAGCGAGCATGGCGGCCTGTTCGCCAATGACGACAGGCTGGCCGAATCGCTGCTGGCGGCGGGCACCGCGACCGGCGAGAAGCTGTGGCGCTTCCCCCTGGCCGATGCCTATGACAAGCTGATCGACAGCCAGATTGCGGACATGAAGAATGTCGGCCCGCGCGGCGCGGGTTCGATCACCGCGGCCCAGTTCCTGAAGCGCTACATCAACGAGGGCGTCGCCTGGGCGCATCTGGATATCGCGGGCATGGTCTGGTCCGACAAGCCGGGCGTCAACCACGACAAGGGTGCGACCGGTTACGGCGTTCGCCTGCTCGACCAGTTCGTCGCGGACCGGTTCGAGGCGTAAGGCAGGTAAGGGGCGGCGCGATGCAGGTCGATTTCTATCATCTGACGATCGCGCCGCTCGACCGTCTGCTTCCCGTCATCGCCGAGCGCGTGATGGCAGGGGGCGGGCGGTTGCTGATCGTCAGCGGTGACGCGGATCAGCGCGCCGCGCTCGACCGGCAGCTATGGATGATTCCGGCCGATGGTTTCCTCCCTCACGCCCAGGCGGGCGAGGGCGACGATACCGCCCAGCCGGTGCTGATCGCGGGCGAGGTTCAGCCGACGAACGGCGCACGTCATGTGGCGCTGGCGGATGGCGTATGGCGTGACGAAGCGCTGAGTTTCGACCGGGCATTTCACTTCTTCGACGGCGACCGCATCGGCGAGGCGCGTGCTGCGTGGCGGGCGCTGGCCGACCGCGAAGGGGTTGAGCGGCGCTACTGGAAGCAGAACGACCAGGGCCGCTGGGAACAGGCGGCCTGAATCCTCCCCGGCACGGGGAGGGGGACCAGCAAAGCTGGTGGAGGGGGTTAGCCGTTAAGGATGTTCTGTACGGAAGCCCCCCTCCGTCAGACCTTCGGTCTGCCACCTCCCCGTGCCGGGGAGGATCGGATCACCATCAGACATTGCAATACTGGCCGCCCCCGACTAGGGCGGCGCCACTTCCAGCCAACTCATTTATTCAGGAGCTGCGTGACCATCATGGCCGCGAACCGTACCTTTTCGATCATCAAGCCCGACGCGACCCGCCGCAACCTGACCGGCGCCGTCACCAAGATGCTGGAGGAAGCCGGCCTGCGCGTCGTCGCCTCGAAGCGCATCCAGATGACCCGCGAGCAGGCCGAGGGCTTCTACGCGGTCCACAAGGAGCGCCCCTTCTTCAACGATCTGGTCGAGTTCATGATCTCGGGTCCGGTCGTCGTGCAGGTGCTCGAGGGTGAGAACGCGATGCAGCGCAACCGCGACATCATGGGCGCGACCAACCCGGCGAACGCCGAACCGGGCACGATCCGCAAGGAACTGGCCGAGTCGATCGAAGCCAACACCGTCCACGGTTCGGACTCGGACGAGAATGCCGCGATCGAGATCGCGTATTTCTTCAAGCCGGAAGAAATCGTCGGCTGATGGAATGGCGGCTGCGACGGGCAGGGCCGGGCGATGCGCCTGCGCTGTCGCTCGTCGCGGCCGCCTCCTTCCTCGAGACGTTTGCCGGGACCATCGCCGGTCCCGACATGGTGCGCCACTGCACCCTCAACAGCTCGCCCGCCAAGTTCGACGCCTGGATCGCCGATCCGGCCTGCGTGGCGACACTGGCAGAGCATCCCGACGGCGCGGCGCCGGTCGGCTATACGCTGCTCACCCCGCCCGATCTGCCGGTCGAGACCGATGCGCGGGATATCGAGCTTCGCCGCATCTACACCCTGTCCCTGACGAACAGCTGCGGCCTGGGCCACAGGCTGATGACCCGGGCGATTGACGATGCGCGCGCTTTGGGCCGCCGCCGTATGCTGCTCGGCGTACTTGGCATCAACGAGCGCGCCCGTGCGTTTTATGAACGCGAAGGCTTCGCCCTTGCAGGGACGCGGCAATTCCGGGTCGGCGACACCGTCTTCGACGACGTCGTCTATGCGCGGGATATCTGAAAGCCGACGGGCTTTGCATTCCTCCCTGGAAGGGGGGAATGGATGCTTCTATCCGCGCCGTGCTGTCCAGGCGGCGTCGAGCTTGGCGGTGGTGCCGTTCCGGTCACGCAGTCGCAATCCCTCCAGTCGCAGCGTCCGGCCGCGCAGCAGGCGGCCATGGGTGCTCCAGATGATGTCGTAGAGCCCGGTGACGGTCCGTGCGGTATCGCCATCCCAATAGCGGACGGTGATCAGCGCTGGCAGCCGTCCCTCGCGCGTATCCGCCTTGCCGTCCGTCAGGGCGAGCATCGGTCCGGCGATCGGCTCGGCCTCGATGGCGGGATCACCGACCGGGGCCTGACGGCCGATACCCGACGCCTTGGGAAACTCGATCGCGACATCCTGAAGATCGTGATTCGGATCGCGCAGCAGCAGGCGGCGTCCGTCCCCCTCGACCGTGGCGGTCAGGTAGAGCCGGGCGCGTTCCTGCCGCTGGGCGGTGGCGGAGGCGGCCTTGTCCTCGGCATCGCTACGCCGCTGCGACCAGTTGAGGTACAACGTCAGCGCAGCCACCATCAGCCCGGCAACCGCCACGAACTCGGCCAGCGTCAACAGGCGCCGCCGCGACTTGGCGCGCTCGGCGGCCTCTTCGCTCGCCGGTCCGCTCATCGCCCGCCCGCCTCCAGCAACTCGGTCGGCGCGACCAGTTCCCAGCTGCGCGCGATCCGGTCCTCGACCAGCGTCCAGTCGCTATCGGTGTCGAGCGTCACCTCGGTCCAATGCGGTTCCTGTCCTTCATCCGCGATGCAAAGATGGATGGCCGACGACGTGCGGCTCACCCGGAGGAAGGGCGCGCCTTCGACCAGAAAGCGGGTTTCGCCATCGCCAGCCTGTTCGGTCGTGCCGGGCAGCAGCAGGGCGATGTCGCGGATGCGGGACAGGAAATCGGTCATCGACGCACGAACTCCGTGAGTATTTGCGGGTACAATCGATGCTCCTCAACGAGCACGCGCGCCGCAAGTGCCGCTGCGTCGTCGCCGGGCAGGATCGAAACCTCCGCCTGACCCAGCACTTCGCCGTCATCCAGCGCCTCGGTCACGACATGGACCGAGCAGCCCGCCTTGGCATCGCCCGCCGCGATGGCGCGCTCATGCGTGTCGAGCCCCTTGTAGAGCGGCAGCAGCGAGGGATGGATGTTCAGGATGCGTCCCTGCCAGCGCGATACGAAATCGCCCGACAGCAGCCGCATATAGCCCGCAAGTGCGATAACCTCGACACCCGCATCGCGCAGCGCCTGATCGATCGCGGCTTCGTAGGCAGGCTTGCCGATCCCCTTGGGCGACAGGGCGAAGGTGGCGATCCCCTGGTCCTGCGCCCAGGCCAGCCCGGCTGCCTCCGGCTTGTCGGAGGCGACCAGGGCAACGGCATAGGCGGCGTCCGCCATTCTGGACGCCGCCACCAGCGACTGCATGTTGGAGCCGCGGCCGGAAATCAGGATGCCGACCTTGACCAGCCCATCCTTAACCAGCCCGTCAGCCGACATGGGTCGCGGTCCAGTCCGCCTTGGCGCTCCAGGTCCCGGCCGAACCCTTGACGGTGCAGCCACGCTCACCCGCTTCGACCCGGCCGATGGTGACAACCGTCTCGCCTTCGGCGCGCAGCGTTTCGGCCAGTGCTTCGGCCTGGTCGGCCGCGACGATCACCGCCATGCCGACCCCGCAGTTGAAGGTGCGCGCCATTTCTTCCGGCTCGATGCCGCCCTGCGCCTGGAGGAAAGCCATCAGGCGCGGCTGTTCCCAGCCATCCGCATCGACCACGGCATGGGCACCCTTGGGCAGCACGCGCGGGATGTTTTCGAGCAGGCCGCCGCCGGTGATATGGGCGAGGCCCTTGATCGTACCCGCCTTGATCGAGGGGAGCAGCGAGCGGACATAGATTCGAGTCGGGGCCATCAGCGCTTCGATCAGCAGCACGTCCTGATCGAACAGCGCCGGGCGATCGAGCTTCCAGCCCTTGTCGGCGGCCAGGCGACGGACCAGCGAAAAGCCGTTGGAATGGACGCCGGAGGAGGCAAGGCCCAGGATCACATCGCCGTCACCGATGGTCGCGCCGGTCAGCACCTGGTCGCGCTCGACCGCGCCGACGCAGAAGCCCGCCAGATCGTAATCGCCCGGCGCATACATGCCCGGCATCTCGGCCGTCTCACCACCGATCAGCGCGCATCCGGCGATTCGGCACCCTTCGGCGATCGAGGCGATCACGCGTTCCGGCACATCGCCTTCCAGCTTGGCGGTGGCGTAATAATCGAGGAAAAACAGCGGCTCGGCGCCCTGCACCACGAGGTCGTTGGCGCACATGGCGACCAGGTCGATGCCCACGCCGTCATGGCGGTCGTGCTCGATCGCGAGTTTCAGCTTGGTGCCGACGCCGTCATTGGCCGCGACCAGCAGCGGATCGGTGAAACCGGCGGCCTTCAGATCAAAAAAGCCGCCAAAGCCGCCCAGGTCGGCATCCGCGCCCGGCCGCCGCGTCGCCTTGGCGAGCGGGCCGATCGCGCGGACCAGCGCGTTGCCGGCGGCAATCGAAACGCCAGCATCGGCATAGGTGTAGGACGCGCCCTTTTCGGAGGGCGAAGGGCTGGTGGACGGCGTGCTGTTGTCGGTCATGTTTGCCCGTTAGCTATATCGCGCTTGGATTTCCACGCCTGCTTCGCCAAAAGGCCGCGATGCGTTTGCGATTGCCCTCCATCATGGCCGGTCTGGCCGCCCTTGCCGGGCTTGGCATAGGGGGCGGCGCGGTCCTCGCCCAGATCGAAGGGCAGACGCGCGGCGTCGCGCCGGTCGACAATGGCGGCTCCTATGAGGTCACCGGCGTCGCGGTCGACGTGTCGGGCAAGACGCCCGAGGCCGCGCGGCTCGGCGGCTGGCGGATCGCGCAGCGGAAAGCCTGGGCGATATTGGCCCAGCGCCTGGGCCGTGGCGGAATCGCAGCGTCGGATGGTCTGCTCGATTCGCTGGTCAGCGGCATCGTGGTCGAGAATGAACAGATCGGCCCGACCCGCTATGTCGCCAAGCTGGGCGTGTTGTTCGACCGTGTTCGCGCTGCGTCGGTGCTGGGCGTGTCGGCCTATGCCGATCGCTCGCCGCCGATGCTGGTCATGCCGCTGCAAGTTTCGGGCGGCGTGTCGCAGATGTTCGAGGCGCGCACGCCCTGGCAACAGGCATGGGCTCGGTTCCGGACCGGGAACAGCACGATCGACTATATACGCCCATCGGGCACCGGCGCCGAGCCGCTGCTGATGAATGCCGGGCAGGTCGGGCGGCGTTCGCGTGGCTGGTGGCGGTCGATCCTGGACCAATATGGCGCGTCGGATATCCTGATCCCCGTCGTGCATCTCTATCGCCAATGGCCCGGTGGCCCGGTGATCGGTGTGTTCGAGGCGCGGCATGGGCCGGACAACACCCTTCTTGGCACGATCACCTTGCGTGTCGGCAGCACCGACGGGTTGTCGCAGCTGCTGGATACCGGCGTCGCGCGCCTCGATGGGCTGTATCAGAGGGCGCTGGCCAGCGGTTCGCTAAACCCCGATACGACGCTCGCCCCGCCGCCCAGGTCGCAGGCCGTGGTCATCGACGATGCGACGCCGGGCGAGGAACCGATTGCCGGGCTGGATGCGACCATCGCCTCGTCGGGAGCGGGGATCGCCGTCACGCTGCAATATGATGCGCCGACCGCCAGCGCGGTCGCCAATGCCGAAAGCCTCGTCCGGGGCATCCCGGGCGTGGTGCGCGCCGGTACGACCAGCCTGGCATTGGGGGGCGTGTCGATCATGGCCGTCACCTATGACGGCGACCCCGATCAGCTTCGCCGTGCGCTTGAACAGCGCGGTCTTCAGGTGTCCGGATCGGGCACCACCCTTCGCATTCGGCGCGCTCCGCAAGTGCCCGCGCCGGTGCCTCCAGCGGATACTGTGATTACCGGATGAACCAGATGGCGCTGCCGCTGCAATGGCCGGCGGACCCCCGATCCGATGCGTTCCTGCTGACCGATTCCAACCGAATGGCGGCACGGATGCTGGAACAATGGGAAGCGTGGCCGACCATGGCCGCGATCCTCACCGGCCCGCGCAAGTCGGGCCGGTCGCTGCTGGCGCGCATCTTCGCGGCCAAGAGCGGGGGCACGATCATCGACGATGCCGAGCGCGTGCCCGAGGTGCAGATCTTCCACGCCTGGAACCGGGCACAGGCCGATCGGCTGCCACTGCTGATCGTCGCCGATTCGCCGCCGCCGCGCTGGCAGGTGAAGCTGCCCGACCTTCGCTCGCGCCTGGCGAACAGCAGCCTGGCCGAGATCGGCGCGCCCGACGACGAACTGGTCGCCGGGCTGTTCGAGCATCTGTTCGAGCGGCGGGGCCTGGATGCGCGGCCCGATCTGATCGAGTGGCTGACGCTTCGGATCGAGCGTAGTCACCTTTCTGTCATCCGCGCAGTGGATATGCTCGACCAGGGGGCGATGGAACGGCGTGCGCGCTTGTCCATTCCCCTTGCACGCTCCACTCTGATCGCGGCTGGTCTGATCGCCGAGCCGTAAGCCCTAAGCGAGACACGATGACCCGTCCTGCCCATATCGCGCAAATGTCAGAACCCGACGACGATCATTTCGCGACGGAGCCGAATGGGCGGTACTTCAACCGCGAGCTGTCCTGGCTGGCCTTCAACCGTCGCGTGCTGGAGGAGGCCTGCAACACGGCGCACCCGCTGCTGGAGCGGTTGCGCTTTCTGTCGATCTCGGGGTCGAATCTCGACGAGTTCTTCATGGTCCGGGTGGCGGGCCTGAAGGGGCAGCAGGCGCAGGATGTCGAGCAGCGGTCGGTCGACGGCCTGACGCCGGGCCAGCAGCTGAGCGGTATCGTCGCCGAGGCGGATCGCCTGATGGCGAGCCAGCAGGAGGTCTGGGGCGACCTGCGCAATTTGCTGGACGAGGCAGGCATCTTCGTTCTCCGGCGCGATGCCATCGACCCGGAGGCGAGCACCTGGCTGGAGACGCATGTCCGCGAGCAGATCTTTCCGATCCTGACCCCGCAGGCGCTCGACCCGGCACATCCCTTTCCGTTCATCCCGAACAAGGGCCTGTCGATGATCTTCGACCTGACCCGTGTGTCGGACAAGGCACCGATTCGCGAGTTGGTGATGATCCCGCCGACCATGCCGCGTTTCGTTCGCCTGCCGGGTGAGGGCGCGCGCTATGTCTCGATCGAGACGATCCTGCGTCGTTTCTCGGGGCTGTTGTTTCCGGGGTATGTGGTCAATGGTGCCGCGACCTTCCGCGTGCTGCGCGACAGCGATATCGAGATCGAGGAAGAGGCGGAGGATCTGGTCCGCTATTTCGCCAACGCCATCAAGCGGCGGCGGCGCGGGCGGGTGATCCGGCTGGAGCTGGAGACCGGCATGCCCGACGAGCTGGCCGATGTGCTGCGCGGCGAGTTGGGCGGCGTGGATGCGATCATCACCGAGAGCGGCAATATGCTGGGGATCGGCGACCTCGACACGTTGGTCGACTCGGATCGCCCCGACCTGAAATTTCCGCCTTATGCACCCCGCTTTCCCGAGCGGATCCGGGAATTTGCGGGCGATTGCTTCGCCGCGATCAAGGCCAAGGACATCGTCGTCCACCACCCCTATGAAACGTTCGAGGTGGTGATCGCCTTCCTGAAGCAGGCGGCGGCGGACCCGGATGTCGTGGCAATCAAGCAGACGCTTTACCGTGCGGGCAAGCAATCGGCGATCATCAACGCGCTGATCGCGGCGGCCGAGGCGGGCAAGTCGGTGACGGCGATCGTCGAACTGAAGGCGCGCTTCGACGAAGAGCAGAACCTGTATTGGGCCTCCGCCTTGGAGAGGGCGGGCGTGCAGGTCGTCTATGGCTTCATCGACTGGAAGACGCATGCCAAGGTGTCGATGGTCGTGCGGCGCGAGGGCAGCGATTTTCGCACCTACTGCCATTTCGGCACGGGCAATTACCATCCGATCACCGCGCGTATCTATACCGATCTGAGCTTCTTCACCGCCGATCCGCTGCTGGGCCGCGATGCGGCGCAGATGTTCAATTATATCACGGGCTATGTCGAACCCGTGGCCATGAACCGGGTGAGCCTCTCGCCGCGCGACCTGCGCCATAACCTGATGGCGCTGATCGACGCCGAGATCGCGCATGCCCGTGCGGGACGGACCGGCAGCCTGTGGGCGAAGGTCAATTCGCTGGTCGATCCGCAGGTGATCGAGAAGCTGTACGAGGCGAGCGGCGCGGGGGTCGAGATCGACCTGATCGTACGCGGCATCTGCTGCCTGCGCCCCGGCGTGCCGGGCATGTCGGAGAATATCCGGGTCAAGTCGGTCATCGGCCGCTTCCTGGAACACAGCCGCATCTGGGCGTTCGGCGACGGCAAGGCTCTGCCCCATGACGCGGCGAAGGTCTTCATTTCCTCGGCCGACTGGATGCCGCGCAACTTCGACCGGCGCGTCGAATATATGCTGCCGATCCTCAACCCGACCGTCCACGACCAGATCCTGGACCAGGTGATGGTCGCCAATCTGCTCGACAATGAACAGAGTTGGGAACTGGAGCCGGACGGCAGCTATGTCCGCGACCAGCCCGGCGATCGCCCCTTCAACCTGCATCGGTATTTCATGACCAATCCCTCGCTTTCCGGGCGCGGCGCCGCACTCGACACCAGCAAGGCCGTGCCGACCCTGTCGCTCCGGCGGCAGCGTTGACGGGCGACCGCTGAGACATGGCAGGCACTCGCGCGCCGCGCACGGCGATCATCGATATCGGCTCCAACTCGGTCCGGCTGGTCGTCTATCAGGGACCGCCGCGCCTCCCCGCGATCCTGTTCAATGAAAAGGTAATGGCAGGGCTGGGGCGAGGGCTGGCGGCGACCGGGGCGATCGATCCGGCCTCGCTTGTCAAGGCCCAGGTCGCGCTGGCCCGTTTCGCCAGCCTGGCGCGCGAAATGGGCGTCACCACGCTCCGCACGGTCGCGACGGCGGCGGTGCGCGACGCGGCCAATGGCGGCGAACTGATCGCCTGTGCCGAGTCGCTGGGGCTGGAGGTCGAACTCCTGTCCGGCGAACAGGAGGCCAAGGCGGCGGGGGAGGGGGTTCTCTCCGCCATTCCCGATGCTGACGGGATTGTCGGTGATCTGGGCGGCGGCAGCCTGGAGCTCGTTCGAGTCCGCGAGGGCGGCGTCGAGGATCGGGTGTCTTTTCCGCTGGGCGTGCTGCGCATTCCTGCGCTGCGTGAGAAGGGCAGCAAGGCGTTCGAGCGGCATATCGGTCGCCTGATCGATGACGCGGGCTGGGAAGGGCGTGGGCGTGGCCTGCCTTTCTACCTTGTCGGTGGATCGTGGCGCGCGCTGGCGCGGCTGGACATGACGCTGGCCGATTATCCGTTGCCCATCATCCATCATTACGAACTGACGCCGCTGGACATTTTGCGCCTGTCGCGGACGATCCCGCATCTCAGCAAGGCCCGCCTGCGCGAGGTGAAGGGACTGTCGTCCAGCCGCGCCGCGACGCTGGCCGATGCGACCGCGCTGCTCAGCGTGCTGCTCAAGCATCTGGGTAGCAGCACGACCGTCGTGTCCGCCTTCGGCCTTCGCGAAGGTCTTCTCTATGGCGGGCTGGATGCGAAGACCCGCGCGCTCGATCCGTTGATCGTCGCCGCGCGCGAGGAAGGGCGGTTGCTCGGCCGATTCCCCGAACATGGCGATCTGCTGGAAAGCTGGATCGCGCCGCTGTTCGCCGGGGAAGCGGCAGCGGAGGCACGGCTGCGTCACGCGGCTTGCCTGCTCGCCGATGTCGGCTGGCGGGCGAACCCGGAATTCCGCGCCGAGCGTGGTGTCGAGATCGCGCTGCACGGCAATTGGGTCGGCATCGATGCGGAGGCGCGGGCGATGCTGGCGCAGGCGCTCCATACCAGTCTGGGCGGTGGTCTGGACGTGCCGTCGCCGCTCGCCGAACTGGCCAGCCCCGCGCAGTTGAAGCTCGCGACGAGCTGGGGCCTGGCGATCCGGCTGGGCCAGCGATTGAGCGGCGGACTGGCCGGGCCGCTGGAGCGGACGAGCCTGGTTCTGGACGACAGCCGCCTGGGTCTGGAGATGCTGGAGGCCGACCGGGGCTTTTATGGCGAGGCGGTCGAGCGCCGCCATGCGACGCTGGCGACCGCGCTGGGCAAGACGCCGGTCCGGCTTAGCCGCACTTGAGGCGAACGACCCGGCCCTCTGCATCGGTTTCGATGTTCAGCCGGTCGGGTCGATAATCCATCGTCACCGCATCGCCCGGCGCGATGACCCGCAGATTTTGCGTGCCGGCGCGCTTCTGGGTCGGCGCGCGGAGCGCCTCGGTCCAGTGCTTGCCGATTAGGTTGGCCACCTTGGTATCGCCGCATCCAGACATATCGGGCAGCCCTGCGACCTCAGGCGTCGTCGTGCAGGCCGCGAGCGGCAGTAAAACGAAGAGAGCCGCCGCGCGTATCATGCCTCGTCCTCGGCGGTGCGAACCATCTTCAACTTGCCGCCCTTCACGATAAAGCCGGTGCGCCCCTCGACCAGATCGAGTGCGTCGCGGCCGAACTGCTCGAACCGCCAGCCGTCGAGCACCGACAGGCCGGAGCGGACACCGGCGGCCAGCATTTCCAGATCGTCGGCCCGCGCCAGCAGGCGGGGCGCCACGTCGATGTCGCGCGCCCGGATCTTCAGCAGCAGCTTGAGGAGGTCGGCGACCAGCGCACCCTCACGACCCATGCCCGGCTTGCGATCGTCGCGCGCGGGCAGTTCGTCGGCACCCAGCGGTTCGGCACCGTCCAGCGCATCCATCAGGCGCGCACCGATGTCATTGCCCGCCCAGGTCGCCGACAGGCCGCGCACCTTGGCGAGGTCGGCCTGCTTGCGCGGCGGATGCCCGGCGAGGTCGGCCAGCGTCTCGTCCTTGACGATACGGCCGCGCGGCAGGTCCTTGGCTTGCGCCTCCAGCTCGCGCCAGCGGGCCAGCGCCTTCAGGCGGCCGAGCATGTCGGGCTTGCGGCCCGAGACGCGGACACGCTTCCACGCCACGTCAGGGTCGTTGGCATAGTGCGCCGGGTCGGCCAGCCGCTCCATTTCCTGGTCCAGCCACGCGCCGCGCCCGGTCTTGCGCAGACGCTCGAGCATCTTGGGGAAGATCGCCGCCAGATGGGTGACGTCGCCGATGGCGTAATCGACCTGGCGCTGGTCGAGCGGGCGGCGCGACCAGTCCGTGAAGCGCGCACCCTTGTCGACCGAAATGCCCAGCCAGCTGTCGACCAGGTTGGAGTAACCGATCTGTTCGCCCTGACCCAGCGCCATCGCCGCGATCTGGGTATCGAACAGCGGATGCGGGGTCTTGCCGGTCAGGTTGTAGATGATCTCGATATCCTGCCCACCGGCATGGAAGACCTTCAGCACCTGGTCATTGTTGACCAGCAGGTCGAGCAGCGGGGTCATGTCCAGCCCCGGCGCCTTGGGATCGATCGCGGCGGCCTCTTGCGTGTCGGCGATCTGGATCAGGCAGAGTTCTGGCCAATAGGTGCTTTCGCGCATGAACTCGGTATCGACCATCACATAGTCGGCCTGGGAGAGGCGGGCGCAGAGATTGGCGAGCGTGGCGCTGTCGGTAATCAATGGATGAACGTGCATCGCATGCACATAGCCCGGCTCACGCGGGTTGACAAAGAGGAACGCGAGAGAAGCCCGTTCGGGCACATTAGGATTGACAAAAACCAGTAGGGCGGGGAAGCGGCAGCACTTTCCCCAGACGTACAGAGAATGTCCGCCATGCACGCCTATCGTACCCACACCTGCGCCGCGCTGACTGCTGAGGCGGTCGGCGAGACGGTTCGCCTGTCCGGCTGGGTCCATCGCAAGCGCGATCATGGCGGCGTCCTCTTCGTCGATCTGCGCGACCATTACGGCATCACCCAGATCGTCGCCGACAGCGACACGCCCGCGCTCGCCATCCTGGAGAGCGCCCGGGTCGAGTCGGTCGTGACCATCGACGGCGTGGTGAAGGCGCGCTCGGCGGGCACCGTCAACGCCAACCTGGCGACCGGCGAGATCGAAGTGTTCGCACGCGGCGCGACCGTGTTGTCGGCGGCCGAGGAACTGCCGATGCCGGTGGCGGGCGAGCAGGAATATCCTGAGGACATCCGCCTGCGCTACCGCTTCCTCGACCTGCGCCGCGAGACGCTGCACGCCAATATCGTCCGCCGGACCCAGGTGATCTCCGACATGCGCCGTCGCATGGAGGCTGGCGGCTTCACCGAATATTCGACCCCGATCCTGACCGCCTCGTCGCCCGAGGGCGCGCGCGACTTCCTGGTGCCCAGCCGCATCCATCCGGGCAAGTTCTACGCACTGCCCCAGGCGCCGCAGCAGTATAAGCAGCTGCTGATGGTCGCGGGTTTCGACCGTTACTTCCAGATCGCGCCCTGCTTCCGCGACGAGGATCCGCGCGCCGACCGTCTGCCGGGCGAGTTCTACCAGCTCGACCTGGAGATGAGCTTCGTCACCCAGGAAGAGGTGTGGGAGACGATGGAGCCGGTGATCGGCGGCATCTTCGAAAAGTTCGCCGACGGCCGTACCGTCACCCCGATCGGCCAGTTCCCGCGCATTCCCTATTCGGAATCGATGCTGAAATACGGCAACGACAAGCCCGATCTGCGCAACCCGCTGATCATCACCGACGTCTCGGAGCATTTCACGACCTCGGGCTTCGGCCTGTTCGAGAAGATCGTCGGTTCAGGCGGCGTCGTCCGCGCGATCCCCGCGCCCAAGACCGCGGAGAAGAGCCGCAAGTTCTTCGACGAGATGAACGAGTGGGCGCGCGCCGAGGGTCATGCGGGCCTGGGCTATGTCACCCGCAAGGGCGGCGAGTTCGGCGGCCCGATCGCCAAGAACCACGGCACCGAGGGCATGGAGGCGATCTATGCCGCGCTCGGCCTGGGCTCCGATGACGGTCTGTTCTTCGCGGCGGGCAAGGTCGAGGCGGCGGCCAAGCTGGCCGGTCTCGCCCGCACGCGTGTCGCCGAGCAGCTCGGCCTGATCGAGGAGGGCGCGTTCCGCCTGTGCTGGATCGTCGACTTCCCCTTCTACGAATGGGACGAGGACGAGAAGAAGGTCGAATTCGCGCACAACCCCTTCTCGATGCCGCAGGGTGGCATGGAGGCGCTGAACTCCGCCGATCCGTTGTCGCTGAAGGCCTATCAGTATGACCTGGTCTGCAACGGCTTCGAGATCGCGTCGGGTTCGATCCGCAACCAGTCGCCTGAGTTGATGGTCGCCGCGTTCGAGAAGGTCGGCCTGTCCAAGGCGGATGTCGAGGAGCGCTTCGGCGGCCTCTACCGCGCCTTCCAATATGGCGCACCGCCGCATGGTGGCATGGCCGCCGGTGTCGATCGCATCGTCATGCTGATCTGCGGTGCGCAGAACCTGCGCGAAATCTCGCTGTTCCCGATGAACCAGCGTGCCGAAGACCTGTTGATGGGCGCGCCCAGCCTGCCCAGCAACAAGCAGATGCGCGAGCTGTCGCTGCGCTCGACGGCAGAAGCGAAGAAGGATGTCGATCAGGTCGTCGCTTCGGCCGGCTGATCCCGAATGACGGGGTAAGAAAAAGGGCGGGCGCCGGATGCGGCGTCCGCCCTTGTTTTTGTCTCGGGTCCGGGTCCCGGACCGAGTTTCTTAGGCCGCAGTCAGTGCCGGGGCGGCGGGCTTGAACTCGCCGCTTTCGTCCATCAGGTGCAGCACGCCATCGGCGATCGCGAAATAGGCGCCGCGCAGCGTCAGCTTGCCCGCGTCCTCACGCTTGGTGACGAAGGGGAAAGTGCGCAGGTTCGCGATGGAGGTACGGACCGATTCCAGCTCCATCTCGCGCATCGCATTGGCATCGGCACCGTCGCCATGCTTGGCGATAACCTTCTCGCGAGCGCCGTCGAGCAGGCTCACCCAGTCGGAGACAAAACCGCCTTCACCCTGCGGCGCATGTGCGAACCCTTGCGTCAGCGCGGCCTTGCAGCCGCCGCAGGCGCCGTGGCCCATAATGACGACATCGGTCACTTCCAGCTGCGTCACCGCGAATTCCAGCGCGGCCGACACACCGTGATGGCCGCCGCCCGTCTCGAACGGGGGAACGAGGTTGGCGACGTTGCGCACGACGAAGATTTCGCCGGGCAGGGTGTCGAAAATCTGCGCCGGATCGACGCGGCTGTCCGAGCAGGCGATGACCATCACCTTGGGGCTCTGGCCTTCCTTCAACTCGGCCCAGCGGTCGCGCTGGCGACGCCAATCGGAGGTCCGAAAGCGCTGATAGCCATCCACGAGGTCGTTAAAGTCGGTCATTGCTCTCTCTTATCCAGATAAGGAAACGATGCTGTAGCAGGCGAACCCGAGCATGGCCGTTTCGGTTCCATATCAAAATGTGTCTGTCCAGAGATATGTCGGCTGTGTTCGTGGGCATTGTGTCGGGCGGGCAGCATCGCTATTTCGCGGGCATGAACGAGTTGACACCGTTGGCCGCGCCGGTGCGCGCGCGCAAGCCGGACTGGATCCGCGTAAAGGCCCCGACGAGCGCTGGTTTCGCTGCGACCCGCGAGCTGATGCGTGCCAAGAGCCTGACGACCGTGTGCGAAGAAGCGGCGTGCCCCAACATCGGGGAATGCTGGTCGAAGAAGCACGCGACCGTCATGATTCTGGGCGATACCTGCACCCGCGCCTGCGCCTTCTGCAACGTGAAGACCGGCATGCCGCGCAAGGTCGATGCGATGGAGCCGCAGAATGTGGCGGACGCCGCCGCGCAGATGGGGCTGAAGCATATCGTCGTCACCTCGGTCGACCGGGACGACCTGCCCGATGGCGGCGCGTCGCAGTTCGTGAAGGTGATTCAGGCGCTGCGCCGCACGACGCCCGATACGACGATCGAGATCCTGACCCCTGATTTCCGCAACAAGGCGCAGGCCGCGATCGAGTCGATCGTCGAGGCGCGGCCGGACGTCTACAACCACAATCTGGAAACGGTCCCTCGACTCTATCCGACGATCCGGCCGGGCGCGCGCTATTATGCGTCGCTGCGCCTGCTGGAGAGCGTGAAGCGCCATGATCCGTCGATTTTCACCAAGTCGGGCGTAATGCTCGGCCTGGGCGAGGAGCGGCTGGAGGTTCATCAGGTGATGGACGACATGCGTTCGGCCGATATCGATTTCCTGACCATGGGCCAGTATCTCCAACCGACGCCGCGCCACGCCAAGGTCGCGGAATTCGTGACGCCCAAGGCGTTCGACGCCTATGCCGCGATCGCGCGGGCCAAGGGCTTCCTGCTGGTCGCCAGTTCGCCGCTGACCCGGTCCAGCTATCATGCGGGCGACGATTTCGAGCGGATGCGCGCCGCGCGCGAGGCGAAGCTCGCAAGCGCGCGCTGATGCCCAAGCATAGCGAGACGCGGCATCTGCCCTATACGCCGGAGCAGATGTTCGACCTGGTCGCCGATGTGGCGCGCTATCCGGAATTCCTGCCCTGGGTTTCGGCGATGCGTGTCCGTTCGGACACGCCGACCGAAACGGTGGCGGACATGATCGTCGGGTTCAAGGGGCTGCGCGAGACCTTCACCAGCCGCGTGACCAAGGATCGGCCCGGCGCGATCGACGTCGAATATCTCGACGGGCCGCTCAAATATCTGCGCAACAACTGGCGTTTCCGGCCCGAAGAACAGGGCTGCGCGGTCGATTTCACCGTCGACTTCGCATTTAAGAACCGCGTGTTCGAAATGCTGGCCGGGCAGGTGTTCGGCACCGCGCTGCGCCGCATGATCGGCGCATTCGAGGACCGCGCCGCGAGGCTTTACGGCAGCAGCAGCTCCAGCGCCAGCAGCGCCGCCTGAAGCCGGATCGCGCCGCGACCGATATCGCCGAATTCGTGACGTTCGGCCTTCATTTCGTCCGGGTCGCCGCCGCGTAGGGCGCGGGCGAATACGACGGTGCCGACCGGCTTCTTGGCCGTGCCGCCGCCGGGGCCTGCGACACCGGTGATGGCGACGGCGACGTCCGCCTCGGTCGCGGCCAGGGCGCCCCGTGCCATGCCCCAGGCGGTCGCCGTCGACACCGCGCCGAACGTCTCGATGACTTCGGGGTTGACGTTCAGCAGCGCGATCTTGGCCTGGTTCGAATAGGTGACGAAGCCCGCCTCGACCACATCCGACGAACCGGGGATTTCGGTCAGGGCCGCCGAAACCAGCCCGCCGGTGCAGCTCTCGGCCACGGCGACACGACGACCGGCCGCACGATTGGCGATGACCACCCGTTCGGCCAGTTCGACCAGTTCGCGGGGAAGAAGCACGTCCATCAGCGATTTCCGTTGGTGCAGAGTGGAAGGTCGGGCACGGCAACCTGCCGTCCGCGCGCCTTTTCGGTCTTCAGATATTGCAGCGCGGTCACGACGACCGACGCCATGTTGCGCGGCGGCAGGAGGGCCAACTGGGTCACGAGCCTGTCGATCGTCCCGCAATCCTCCAGTCCGATGCGCCCCACGATGAAGGGCACGAGCAGTGACGTCAGCAGCGGTCGGGCATAATCCGACTGAAGCAGCGTATCGATCGCCGGATCGGACAGCTTGACGATGGCGGCGCGAGCCGTCGGCCACGCCTGGTCTGCCGCGCCTTCATATTTCGAGATCAGCGTGCCATTGCCCCGGATCAGGCTGCTCGCGGGCAGTCGTGCGCCGCAGACCCGCCCCGTCTCGTGCAATATGTCGGGCATGGCGACCAGCGTCATCGCTTCCGCCTCGGGCGCGGTGATGCAGGCCCGCTGGGCCGTCGCTATCTCCGGCGCGGCCAGTGCGGCGAGTGCGACGATCAGACCCAGCCGTTTCATGCCTCTGCCCCGCCCGGCAGGCGGACGGTCGCCACCGCCTGGGTCGCGATGCCCTCGCCGCGTCCGGTAAAGCCCAGACGCTCGGTCGTCGTGGCCTTCAGGCTGACCCGGCTCTGGGCGATGTTCAGGAGACCCGCGATCCGCTCGACCATGGCGGCGCGGTGTGGGCCGATCTTGGGTGCTTCGCAGATGATGGTCAGGTCGACGAAATCGATCCGGCCGCCCTTGTCGGCGATCAGCTTGGCCGCATGCTGCAGGAATTGGCCCGACTCGGCACCCTTCCACTGCGGATCGCTGGGGGGGAAGTGGGTGCCGATATCGCCCGCCGCGATCGTGCCCAGCAGCGCATCGGTCAGCGCGTGGAGCGCGACGTCCGCATCGCTATGACCCGACAACCCCTGATGGTGCGGGATCAGCACGCCGCCGAGCCACAATTCCTCGCCATCCTCCAGCCGGTGGACATCATAGCCCATCGCGGTCCGGGTTTCCCAGGTCAGGCGCATATCGGCGCCGGTCATGTCGTCGGGATAAGTGATTTTCTCGAGCATGGGATCGCCCTGCACCAAAGCGACGCGCCCGCCAAGCCGTCGCACCATCTGTGCGTCGTCCGTCGCTTCCGCTTCGGCGGGCCAGGCGGCGTGGGCGGCGATCACGGCTTGCAGGTGGAAACCCTGGGGGGTCTGGACGCGGACGACGCCATCGCGGGGGACGATCTCGCCCAGAACATCGTCCAGCGATCTGGCGAGCGTGTCGGCAACGGGCAGGACAGGCATCGCGCCATCGGCGGACTCGAGCCCCGCCAGCACGCGGTCGATGACGTCTGCCGACAGGAAAGGTCGCGCGGCGTCATGGATCAGCACCCGCGTCACGCCGTTCAACGCGAGGTGACGAAGCCCGCGCGCCACCGATTCCCGCCGACTGGCGCCGCCCGCCTCCACCCACGCGCCGGGTAGGATCGACTGGGCACGATCCATCTGCCCCTCCGCGACCACCGTCAGGACGGTGTCGACGGCAGGGTGCGAGGCGAAGGCGGCGTGGCTCCAGGCAAGCATCGGCCGTCCACCAAGTTCGCGAAACTGCTTCGGCATGCCGCCACCCATGCGGGAACCCCCGCCCGCCGCGACGATCAGTGCGGCAATCTTTCCATCCTGGCTCATGTCGTCCGCCTAGCGGCTTTTGACGGCGCTCGCCAATCTTGCCATGTTGGCCCCATTCCCGTATGGGGGCTGCTTAATTTTCAGGCAGTATGATGCGTAACCTCGCTCCCATCCAGGTCGGTCCGGTGACGATCGACAGCCCCGTCGTGCTGGCACCGATGACCGGCGTCACCGACATGCCCTTCCGCACGCTCGTCCGCCGCTATGGCTCGGGCCTCAACGTCACCGAGATGATCGCCAGCCAGGCCGCGATCCGCGAAACGCGCCAGTCGATCCAGAAGGCCGCATGGCATCCGCTGGAAGAGCCGGTGTCGATGCAGCTGGTCGGCTGCACCCCGTATGAGATGGGCGAGGCCGCCAAGCTGAACGCCGATCGCGGCGCCGCGATCATCGACATCAATATGGGCTGCCCCGTACGCAAGGTCGTCAACGGCGACGCAGGTTCGGCGCTGATGCGCGACCTGAAGCTGGCTTCGGCGATCATCGAGGCGACCGTCAAGGCGGTCGATGTCCCCGTCACGCTGAAGATGCGGATGGGCTGGTGCCATGACAGCCTGAACGCGCCCGAGCTGTCTCGCATCGCCGAGGATATCGGGGTCAAGATGATCACTGTCCATGGCCGCACCCGCAACCAGATGTACAAGGGCAGCGCCGACTGGGCGTTCATCCGCAACGTCAAGGATGCGGTGTCGATCCCCGTCATCGCCAATGGCGATATCTGCTCGATCGACGATGCCGACAAGGCGCTCGACCAGTCGGGGGCGGACGGCATCATGATCGGGCGCGGCGCCTATGGCCGTCCCTGGCTGCTGGGGCAGGTGATGCACTGGTTCGCCACCGGCGAACGCCAGGACGACCCGAGGCTCGACGAACAATATCGTGCCGTTACCGAGCATTATGACGCGATGCTCGACCATTATGGCACCGAGACGGGCGTCAACATGGCCCGCAAGCATATCGGCTGGTACACGCGTGGCCTGCACGGGTCGGCCGAGTTCCGCAACACGGTGAACCACGAGGCCAGCGCCGAGCGGGTCAAGGCGATGCTGTACGATTTCTACATGCCGCAGATCGAGCTTGCAGCGGCTGCCTGACACGGCGGGACACGGTCGGCCCGGCTTCGGCGCGTTGTTCGCCGCGCTGCCGGTCGCCGTGGTCGTGGTCGATCCCGACGATCGCATCGCCCATGCCAATGGACTGGCCGAGCAACTGCTCAACCTGTCCGAGCGGTTGATGATCGGGCAGCCGCTCGCCGCGATCCTGCCGCCGCCCGATGCGCCGCGCAGCCGCGACGGGCATGGCTTTGCCGTCTACGACACGGTGATCGCCATACCGCACGGGCCGAAAATCCGCGTCGATTTCGTCGAGGCGCAAATCCCGGATTATCCCGGCTGGCGTGCCATCACCTTGCATAGTGCCGCCCCTTCACGGCGACTGGCCCATGCGTCCGATCGCAGCGCAGGCGCGCGGGCGGCGGTCGGTGCTGCCGCGATGTTGGCCCATGAGATCAAGAACCCACTGTCCGGCATCCGGGGTGCGGCGCAGTTGCTGAATGGCGGCGAGCTGACCACGCTCATCACGACCGAGGTGGACCGCATCGCCGCGCTGATCGACCGGATGCAGGATTTCAGCGATACCCGGCCGCTGCCGCTGGCGTCGGAGAATATCTATCCGCTGCTCGGCCACGCCCGCGGCGTTGCACTGGCGGGCTTTGCGCGGGGCATTCCCATCGAGGAGCGGTTCGACCCCTCGCTGCCTCCGGCCCGGATCAATCGCGACGCGCTGCTCCAGATCGTCATCAACTTGCTGAAAAATGCTCGCGAGGCCGTTCGTGCGGTTCGCAACCCGCACATCGTCCTGACCACCGCTTATCGCCATGGCATGTCGGTCAGCGCAGGGGAGGGGCGGCCCCGTCTGCCGCTGCCGATCGAGATCTGCGTGATCGACAATGGCCCCGGCGCGCCCGCCGATATCGTAGACCATCTGTTCGACCCGTTCGTGTCGGGGCGGCGCGAAGGGCAGGGGCTGGGCCTCGCGCTCGTCGACAAGCTCGTCCGTGATATGAACGGGATTATCCAATATGCGAGGGAGGGTACGCCGGAAATGACGGTCCTCCGCCTGCTTCTGCCGAGAGCCCATCCATGAGCCGCCCATCATGAGCCACGTCCTCGTCGTCGATGACGACGCCGCCATCCGTACCGTCGTCGGTCAGGCCCTACGGCGGGCCGGGCATGAGGTGACGGCGGTCGAGACGCTGGCGCGGCTGGACCGGATCCTTGCGGGTGGCGCGCCGGACGTGCTGGTCACGGACGTGATCCTGCCGGACGGCGACGGGATCGATCATATCCGGGGCGTCGCCGAGCGGTTTCCCGCCCTGCCGATCATCATTTTGTCGGCGCAGAACACCCTGACCACCGCAGTCCGCGCAGCCGAAGTGGGCGCATATGAGTATCTGCCCAAACCCTTCGATCTCGACGCGTTGACCCATGCCGTCGCGGGCGCGCTCGCCCGACGCGGTGTGCTGGTCGAGGACGGGCTGGGTGAGGATGACCGCGCGCTGCCGCTGATCGGCCGGTCGCAGGCCATGCAGGGCGTGTACCGTGTGATCGCCCGCGTCGTGTCGACCGATCTGACCGTCCTCGTCTCGGGCGAATCGGGGACCGGCAAGGAGCTGGTCGCCCGGGCGATCCACGACCTTGGTCCCCGCCGCGCCGCGCCCTTCGTCGCGCTCAACATGGCCGCGATCCCGCGCGAGCTTATCGAGGCCGAGCTGTTCGGTCACGAACGCGGTGCCTTTACCGGCGCGGCCCAGCGCAACGCGGGCCGGTTCGAGCAGGCGGCGGGCGGTACGCTGTTCCTCGACGAGATCGGCGACATGCCGATGGAGGCGCAGACCCGCCTGCTGCGCGTCCTGCAATCGGGGGAGTTCACGACGGTCGGCGGCGCACGGACGATCCGCACCGATGTCCGCATCGTGGCGGCGACCAACCGTGACCTCAGCCAGCAGGTCGCCTCGGGCCAGTTCCGCGAGGATCTGTTCTACCGCCTGAACGTCGTGCCGATCGCCTTGCCGGCGCTTCGCGAACGGCGGCAGGATATTCCGCTGCTCGCCCGGCACTTCCTGGAGAATGCCGCGCTCCAGGGCCTGCCCAAGCGCCGGATCGATACCCATGCGCTCGACGTGCTGGTCACCCATGACTGGCCGGGCAATGTCCGAGAGCTGGAGAATATGATGCGCCGTCTCGCCGTGCTCGCGCGCGACGAGGTGATCGATGCGGAGGCGGTGCGGACCATATTGGGCGAGGCGCGGTCGGCCTCTGGATCGGCCGGAGCCGGGGCCGCCGATGGCGACCTGTCGGCGGCGGTGCGCGCCTATATCGCGCGGCTTGCCATGGCGCATCCGACTTCGCTGGATGACGGCACGCTTTATGACCGGATCATCGGCGAGGTCGAACGCCCCTTGATCGAGGCGATGCTGGCACGCCATGGCGGCAACCAGCTTCGCGCCGCCCGCGCCATGGGGATCAATCGCAATACCCTGCGCAAGCGGCTTGATACGCTCAACATCCCGGTCAACGGCGATGACGAGGGTGGCGAGGCTTTGACATAATTTTCACGAATTGTGGCTTGCAGGACACGCTTCACGTTGTACGGTTGCAACGATGTTGGCGTCCGTGAAGACCGCTGAACCTGCCGAAGGGCCGCGCTCTCGCTTCGCGGTCACTCCGGTCATGGAGGTCGCGGTCATTCTGGGGGCGGTCGCGGTGGCGGTCGGCACCTATGTCTATATCGACAGCCGCCATGATGCGCAGGGCCTGATCGCCCCGCCGGTGATGGCGGGCTTGCTGGCGCTCAATCTGGTGCCCGGTGTGCTGCTGCTGATGCTGCTCGGTCGGCGGGTGGCGATGCGGCGGGCGGCCCAGTCGCGGGTCGGCGGTGGTGGACGGCTTCATGTCCGGTTGGTGGCACTGTTCTCGCTGACGGCGAGCATTCCGATCCTGTTGACCGTCGTCACCGCTTCCGTCCTGTTCCAGTCCTCGGCCGAATTCTGGATTTCCGACCGCGCGCGCCAGGCCTTTGGCGACGCCATGGATATCGCCCGCCAGTCCCAGCAGCAGATCATCAAGCGCTGGGTCGATACCGGGCGGGCCATGTCGCAGGATCTCGGCCGCAACCTGCCCGCGCTGCGCGAGAACCGGCGCGATTTCCATGACTATCTCGTCCAGCAGACGGTCGTGCGCGACACGGTGGAGTCGGTCCTCTTCTCCTACGACCCCAAGCAGGGCTTCAAATTCTACGACTTCTTCAACCAGCCTTCGGATACGACCTTTCGCGAGCTGGTGACGCCGGAAATGATCCAGCAGGCGAGCAAGCTGAGCCGTCCCGAGGTCGGCATCAATGAGCAGCGCGTCTGGGTGGTCACCCCTCTTCCCGAGGGCAATGGCCTGATGCTTTATATCGGCACGCCGGTGAATGCCGAATTCCTGAGCAAGCAGCATTTCGCCGCCGAGGATGTCTTCGACGATTATCGCGCGCTCCAGGGGCGTGCCCGGTCGCTCCAGCTGAAGTTCAACCTCGTCCTGTTCGCGATCGCCTTGCTGATCGTGGGCATCGCAGTCTGGATCGCCCTGGCGGTGGCGGATCGCCTCGTCCGTCCCGTGGGCGAGCTGGTCGACGCCGCGCGGCGGATCGCGGGCGGTGACCTGACCGCACGCGTGCCCGATCCCAAGACCCGTGACGAGGTCGGGACGCTCGCCAACGCCTTCAACCAGATGACCGGCCAGCTGGAGCGCCAGAATACCGAGCTGGTGACGGCCAACGCCCAGCTCAACAACCGGCGCGCGCTGATCGAGGCGGTGATGGCGGGCGTTTCCGCGGGCGTCGTGGCGATCGGGCGCGATCGGCAGGTGCGGATCGCGAACAATTCGGCCGACATCCTGCTCGGCGCGGACCAGGGTGGATTGGTCGGGCGGAAGTTGGGCGAGGTCGCACCCGAGCTGGACGAACTGCTCGACCAGGGGCGGCGCGAAGCCACGGTGCAGGTGGAGCTGAATGGCGACATGCGCACGCTTGCGGTGCGGATAGCACAGACCGGCGATGGCCCCATTCTGACCTTTGACGACATAACCCAGCAATTGCTCGACCAGCGCCGCGCCGCTTGGTCGGACGTGGCGCGCCGCATCGCGCATGAGATCAAGAACCCCCTGACCCCGATCCAGCTTGCCGCCGAACGGCTCCAGCGCCGCTATGGCAAGGTCATCGGGCCGGAAGATCCCACCTTCGGCCGCCTGACCGAGACGATCGTCCGCCAGGTCGGCGATCTGCGCCGGATGGTCGATGAGTTTTCATCATTCGCGCGGATGCCCAAGCCCGTGTTCCGCGAAGAGGCGATCGCCGATATCTGTGCCCAGGCGATGTTCCTGCACGAGGTGGCACATCCCGAGGTGCGGTTCCAGCTCGATCAGGAAGAACCCGCTCCCACGCTGGTCTGCGACCGTCGCCAGATGAGCCAGGCGCTGACCAACATCGTCAAGAACGCGGTGGAAGCCATTGAATCCCGGCCCGAAGGCATGGCGGGCGGCGAAGTCGTGATGACGGTTGGCCAGCAGGGTGGCATGGTCACCATCACGGTGACCGACAATGGCATCGGCCTGCCGCCCGAACGCGACCGGATCATCGAGCCCTATATGACGACGCGCGCGCGCGGCACCGGACTGGGCCTCGCCATCGTCAACAAGATCATTGCGGAACATGCCGGCACGATCGGCTTTTCCGACAATCCCGCCGGTGGGACCATCGTTTCGATGATGTTCGATGCCGGTGCTCTGGCGGCGCTGGATCAGGGAGGCGCCGAACCCGAACTGGCTGGGGAGGGCCAGCTCACCGCTTTGACTCGTACCCGGACGTAAAAAGATCATGGCTTTGGACATCCTCGTCGTCGACGACGAACTCGATATCCGCGAACTCGTCGCGGGCGTGCTGGAGGACGAGGGCTATGACGCCCGCGTCGCGGCCGATAGCGACTCCGCGTTGGAGGCGGTGGCGGTGCGACGTCCGTCGCTTGTGCTGCTCGACGTCTGGCTACAGGGCTCCAAGCTCGACGGGCTGGAACTGCTCGACGAGATCAAGCGGCGCGATCCGTCGATCCCGGTGCTGGTCATCTCCGGCCATGGCAATCTCGACACGGCCGTCGCCGCGATCCGCAAGGGGGCGGCCGATTTCATCGAAAAGCCGTTCGAGGCCGAACGCCTGCTCCTGATGGTGGCACGCGCGACCGAAACCGAACGGCTGCGCCGGGAAAACGCCTCGCTGCGTGCTTCGGCAGGGCGTGAGACCGATCTGACCGGATCGTCGAGTGCGATAAACGGCATCCGTGCGACCCTGAAGCGCGTGGCCGCGACGGGCAGTCGGGTGCTCATCATGGGGTCCGCGGGTGTCGGCAAGGAAGTCGCTGCGCGCCTGCTCCACGGCTGGAGCAATCGGGCCGAAGCCCCGTTCGTCGTCGTCAGCGCGGCGCGCATGACGCCCGAACGGGTCGAGGAGGAGCTGTTCGGTGTGGAGGAGGGCGGCGATCTGGTCCGCACCGGCCTGCTCGAACAGGCGCATGGCGGCACGCTGTTTCTCGACGAGATCGCCGACATGCCGATCGCGACCCAGGCCCGCATCCTGCGGGTGCTGACCGACCAGAGCTTCACGCGTGTCGGCGGCACCCGTGTCGTCAAGGTCGACGTCCGCGTCGTGTCCGCGACCGCGCGCGACCTCACCCAGGAAATCGCCGAAGGACGGTTCCGGGAGGACCTGTATTACCGCCTCAACGTCGTGCCCGTGACCATCCCGTCACTCGCCGAACGGCGTGAGGACATCCCGCCACTCGTCGAGCATTTCATGGCGCATTATGCGACCGAGCGGCGCGTCCGCACCCCGGAGATCGCGCCCGACGCCATGGTGGCGATGCAATCCTATGACTGGCCGGGCAATGTCCGCCAGCTCCGCAATGTCGTCGAACGGACGATCATCCTGGCGCCGGGCGATCGGGTGGGGCGGATCGACCTGGACCTGCTGCCCGCCGAGGTACTGGGTGAGGGGGCCGATATGGGCGGGAGTGGCGCGACCGCGATCATGGGCGCGCCGTTGCGCGAAGCTCGCGAAAGCTGGGAGCGCGAATATCTGCGTGTCCAGATCCGGCGTTTTTCCGGGAATATCTCGCGTACGGCCAGCTTCATCGGGATGGAACGCTCGGCGCTGCACCGGAAGCTGAAGCTGCTGGGCATCAGTGAGACACGCGAGGATTGATCGCCGCCTCTGGACGAATGCCTGCCGAGACCATAAATACCGGATGCGCCCGGCACACGGGCGCAATTCCGACGCCGGGAAACGGCGCTACTCGCGGGCACGGATCCGCCAAGAACAAGGGCTTTCCCATGGCCGACAAATCGGGTTCGCTACAGGACCTGTTTCTGAACGCACTGCGCCGTTCCAAGGCGCCTGTGACCATGTTCCTCGTCAAAGGTGTCAAGCTCCAGGGCATCGTCACCTGGTTCGACAATTTCTCGGTGCTGCTGCGCCGCGATGGCCAGTCGCAGTTGATCTACAAGCACGCCATCTCCACCATCATGCCATCCGGCCCGCTGGACGTCGCGGCGATCGTTGACGGCGTGAACGAACAGCAGCGCAAGAACCCGCTTTTACAGGAAATCTTCCTGAACGCGGTGCGCAAGTCCGAAGACCCCGTCACCATGTTCCTGATCAACGGCGTCATGCTGCAGGGCCAGATTGCGGGCTTCGACCTGTTCTGCATGTTGCTTCAGCGTGAAGGCATGGCCCAGCTCGTCTACAAGCACGCCGTTTCGACCATTCAGCCGGCCCGGCCGCTGAACCTGGCCGAAGAGCAGGCGGGATCGGCCGAGGATTGAGCACGGGTTTCGATCGCGATCGCGGTGAATTCACGCGCGGCGCCCGCACGGTCATCGTCCTGCCTGACCAGGGCGATGCCGTGCGTGACGCCGAAGCGCGTCTGGAGGAAACAGCCGGACTCGCCATGGCGATCGGCCTGGATGTGGTCGAGCGCGTGGCGGTCCGCGTCCGCGCCCCCAAGCCCGCCACGCTGATCGGCAGCGGCCAGGTCGAGCAGGTCGCGCAGCAGGTCCGGATGGAAGAAGCCCAGCTGGTCGTCTTTGACGCCTCGCTGACCCCGGTGCAGCAGCGCAACCTTGAAACCGCGCTGGAGGCCAAGGTCATAGACCGGACCGGCCTGATCCTTGAAATCTTCGGTGAGCGCGCCGCCACCGCCGAAGGACGGTTGCAAGTCGAACTCGCGCATCTCGACTATCAAGCGGGCCGGTTGGTGCGCAGCTGGACCCATCTGGAGCGGCAGCGCGGCGGCTTCGGCTTCCTGGGCGGTCCGGGTGAAACGCAGATCGAGGCCGATCGCCGGATGATCCGCGATCGCATGGCGCGGCTCCGGCGCGAACTGGATCAGGTCAGCCGGACGCGCGGCCTCCATCGCGAACGCCGTCAGCGCGCGCCTTGGCCGGTGATCGCGTTGGTCGGCTATACGAACGCCGGAAAGTCAACGCTTTTCAATCGCTTGACTGGTGCTCATGTCATGGCGAAGGATCTTCTTTTCGCTACGCTCGATCCGACCTTGCGCCAGATTTCCTTGCCCGGCATCGACAAGGCGATCCTGTCCGACACGGTGGGCTTCGTCTCCGATCTGCCGACGCAGCTGGTCGCCGCATTCAAGGCGACGCTGGAAGAGGTGGTTTCGGCGGATTTGCTGATCCATGTCCGCGACATCGCGCACCCCGACACCGAGGCGCAGCGCGCGGATGTCGAGGCCGTGCTGACCGAGATCGGTGTCGATCCCGAAACGCCGCGGTTCGAGGCGTGGAACAAGATCGACCTGATCGAGGGGGACACCCGCGAGGATGTGCTGGTCGATGCCGAACGCCGCCCCCATATCGTCGCGGTGTCGGCGATGACGGGGGAGGGCATTGACGACCTGATCGAACAGGTCGCGGCGACGCTGACCGCCGGGCATCGGCGGTACCGCGTCACGCTGGACGCGGGCGACGGGGCGGGTGCCGCCTGGTTGCACGCCCATGGCGAGGTGCTGGATCAGGTGATCGAGGACGACCGGGCGGTCTATGATGTCCGCCTTGCCGAGTCCGACTATGAACGGTTCACCCGTCGCGACGCTTGACGGTTTGCCATAGGGCTTCCTTGGCTTCCAGATCGAGCGCGGGGAATGCGTCGCCCGCCTGTGCTTCCATCGCCCGAAAGCGGCGCTCGAACTTGCCATTGGCATAACGGAGCGCCGCTTCGGCATCCACGCCGCAATGACGCGCCCAGTTGACGACCGAGAACAGCAAGTCGCCGAATTCCTCCGCCAGCATCTCGGGCGGGGCTTCGGTGATTTCCTGAATCTCCTCGTCGACCTTCGCGCGCGATCCTTGGGCATCGGGCCAGTCGAAGCCGACTCTGGCGGCACGCTTCTGCAGTTTTTCCGCTCGCATCAACGCCGGGAGGCCCAGTGCCACACCGTCCAGCGCACCACCCGCCGCTTTGGCCCTGCGTTCCTCGGCCTTGATCTGTTCCCACAGATGATGGCCACCTTCGGCGTGATCGCCGAAGATATGAGGGTGGCGCCGTTCCATCTTGTCGCTGATCGCCGCGACGACATCGGGAAAGGCGAACTGCCCGTGATCCTCGGCAATCTGTGCATGGAAGACCACTTGCAGGAGGAGATCGCCGAGTTCGTCCTGCAAGTCCGCCATGTCTCCGCGCGCGATGGCATCGGCGACTTCATGCGCTTCCTCGATGGTGTAAGGCGCGATGCTCTCGAAGCTTTGCGCTATATCCCATTCGCAACCGCTCTGCGGATCGCGGAGGCGTTTCATGATGGTCAGCAGACGTTCCAAATCGGCGCTCCTTGTTCCAGCGAATGGGGAGGACATATTCTTTGCCAGAAGGAAATGACACCATCTGGTAGCAGCGGGAGCCGTGCGGAGCCATCCAAGGCGTGGACGATGCTCAGCCGCTGCCTGTCCTCCTGTTCCATAGCTCGGCAAGCGAGCGGTCGTTCCGTCGTCTCGCGGTCAAGGGAGTGGCGCGTCTTCCGGTCCTGTCTGGTGCCGAGGTGCGACTATTCGACTCCAGTGGCCTGCGGTCCGGGCAAGCGGGGCATTCCGTTGTGCGATAAGGTCAGCAACGGGAGAAGATGACGTAGATGGCTGGAATGAGTAGTACCGTCAGCAGCGTTGAGGAGGCGAGGCCGAATAGCAGCCAGATCGCAAGTCCCTGGAAGATCGGGTCGGTCAGGATCACGGCGGCACCGATCATGGCCGCCAATGCGATCAGCAGGATCGGCTTGAAGCGGATTGCCCCGGCCTCGATCAAAACCTCGCGCAGCGCTCTGTCGGGGATTCGGCCGTGGCGAATGAAATCGACCAGCAGGATCGAGTTGCGCACGATGATGCCCGCCAGCGCGATGAAGCCGATCATAGAGGTGGCGGTGAACGATGCGCCGAAGATCAGGTGACCGATAACGATACCGATGAGTGTCAGCGGGATCTGCGGAATTGCGCGACGACAAGGACGTAGATGCCGAGCAACGCCGCACCGAACGCGGCCCCCATGTCGCGGAAGGTGACCCAGGTGATCTCCCATTCGCCGTCGCACAGGATCGTCGGTCGCCGTTCATCCTCCGGTCGACCGTGCAGGCGGGTCACCGGCCGGACCAGTCCCTGCGCCGCCCAGTCATGCGCCGCGATCGCGCGATTGATCGCGATGATGCCACAGACCGGAGCCTCGAACGTCCCCGCCAATTCCGCGGTCACCATGTCCGCCGCGCGGCCGTCGCGCCGGAACAGGATCGGACTGCCACGCTCGGGACGCGCATCGATCACCTCGCCCAGTTCGACCAGTCGCCCGACCCCGAATGGGCTGTGTCCGATGGATTTCACCTAAGTCCATAGCTTTACGGCTTTCGTCGATCCGGCCGTGCAGCGGCTTCGTGCGCTGGGTTTATTGGCGCGGCGGCGACTTTTCTTCGTGACAGGCGTTGAGCGGCTGTAAAAGCCGGGAGATTGGGTGATGAGGGGGGTGTTGGTCCGGGGCCTGGGTTGGTTCGTCGCGATTCTCGGCGGCTTCTTCGCGGTGGCGGGCGGTGTGCTCGCATCGATTGGCGGATCGACCTATTATGTCATTGCCGGGATCGCGATGATCGCCAGCGGGGCGTTGATCGGCCGTGACAAACCCCTCGGCCGCTGGCTGTTTGTAGGGATCTGGGTCGGAACGCTCCTGTGGTCGCTTTGGGAGGTCGGCCTTGACGCCCTGCAACTGGTTCCCCGTCTCGTCGCTCCCACCGTATTGCTGGTGCTCGTCCTGCTGACGGGTTGGCGATCCCGATCCTGGCGATCGCGTGCCCATGCCGCGCCCGCAGTCGCCGCGGCGGTGCTCGCCCTCGGGGTCGGCGGCGTCATCCTCCACGGCGATCCGATCACCGCACAGGAGGCGCCCCAAGGCGCTGTGCTTCCAGCCGCACCCACGGGCGAGGCCGACGCGGACTGGCGCGATTATGGCGGCACGCTGTCGGGACGGCGCTATTCCGCGCTGGCCGACATCACGCCGGGGAATGTCGGACGGCTGGAGCTTGCCTGGACGCAGCGCACCGGCGACCTGCCGATGGAAGCCGAATCCAAGGAGCATAAGCGCGAATATCACTCCGAAGCGACGCCGATCCACATCGGCGACACGCTTTTCACCTGTACGCCCCATTCCTTCGTGCAGGCGATCGATGCGACCACTGGCAAGACCAAGTGGAGCTGGCACGAGAATGCGAAGATCGAGGGCAACAACTATCTCGTCTGCCGTGGCGTCACCTATTTCGAGGCACCGGCGGGGACTCCATGCCCTCGTCGCATCTTCGCGCCGACGTTCAACGCCCGGTTGGTCGCGCTGGACGCGGACACGGGACGCCTGTGCCCGAGCTTCGCCAGCGGCGGCGCGATCGACCTGCGCGCCAATATGGGCACGTCCAAGCCATCCGACCAAATTGGCACGACGCCACCGGTGGTCGTCAACGGTCGGCTCATCATTGGCGAGCGGATCATCGACAACGTCAACCGCGACATCCCGTCCGGCGTCGTGCGGGCCTATGATCCGGTGTCGGGCGCGCCGGTCTGGGCGTGGGACGTGGGCCGTTCGCCGGACGCGATCGCGCCGCTGCCGGCGGGGCAGACCTACACGCGTGGTACGCCCAACGTCTGGGGCGCGATCACGGCTGATGCGGCCAACGGTCTCGTCTATCTCGGCACGGGCAATGCCTCGCCGGATTATTGGATCGGTTACCGCCGACCGTTCGACGACCGCTTCGGTTCGTCTATCGTCGCGCTGGAGGTGGCAACGGGGAAGTTGCGCTGGACGCGTCAGCTGGTCCACCGTGACATGTGGGACATGGACCTGCCGATCGGTCCGTCGCTGTTCGACTATCGCGCGCCCGATGGCCAAGTGATCCCCGCACTGATCCAGACGACGAAGATGGGGCAGGTCTTCTTTCTCAACCGCCTGACCGGCGCGCCGATCGCCGCGATCACCGAGCGGCCGGTGCGCACCGATGGCGCGACGCCGAGCGTCCGCGTCTCGCCAACGCAGCCCTTCTCGACCGGCATGCCCAGCTTTACGCCGCCTGCGCCAACCGAAGTTGCGACCTGGGGGGCAACGCCGATCGACCAATTGTTTTGCCGCATCGACATACGCCGCGCACAGGGGACAGGTATCTACCAGCCGATGGGGCTGAAGCCGATCATCGGTCATCCGGCGTTCGACGGGGTCACCGACTGGGGCGGCGCGGCTGTCGATCCCGTGCGCGGGATCATGACCGTCAACACGATGGAGATGCCGTTCAAGCTATGGCTGATGCGGCGCGACGATCCACGGGTCGCGCCGATGATGAAGCAGAAGCAGGGCGGCGAGAACGCCATGCAGGCGCAGCTCCAGACCCAGTACAATACGCCCTATGTCGCGGTGGTGAAGGCATGGGTCGGCATCTTCGGCGCTCCGTGCGTCGCGCCGCCCTGGGGGCATTTGACCGCAGTCGACCTCGGCACCCGGCGCGTGCTGTGGAGGAAAGTGCTGGGCACCGCGCGCGACACCGGACTGTTCGGGTCGCACCTGGGGGTGCCGATCAAAGCCGGCGTCCCGAATCTGGGTGGATCCATCATCACTGCGGGCGGACTCGCCTTTATCGGGGCGACGACGGACCAGTATCTGCGCGCTTACGACCTCAATACGGGCAAAGTGGTTTGGAAGGCACGGCTGCCCGCCGGGGCGCAGGCGACGCCGATGACCTATCGCGGTCGGGACGGGCGGCAATATGTCGTGATCACCGCGGGCGGTCATGGCGCGCTGGGCACGCGATACGGGGATTACACGCTCGCCTATGCGTTGCCGAGACGCTGACGAAAGATCGATGCCTTTCGTCGCAATGGGCATTCCTTGTACGATCCCGTCCGCGAGCGATCGTCCCGCGACAGCGGGGCAAATGTGCGATGCGCCGTCAGGTTCGGCGTCGCGTCGCACAGCAGGCCAAGTCGCGTCCGAATGATCGCCGCACCGCCCTTAGCGAACCCTGGCTTGCGGTGTTTGTAGCCGCCCGGATATGGCCGATGATGTCATTGATGATGACCTGCTTGGCGCCTCGATCGCCGCGAGAAATTTTGCCGCATATATTGATCGCCATATTTGCGAAGATATCGACCAGCGTTTGCATAAAAACGGGGCCAACCACGGCTGTACGGATCCGCTGCGCGCCGTCTTGGTTTCCATCGTTTGGATTTCCCCAAGGGCCTGTTTCAACGGGGAATTCATAGTGCCCGCCGCGGGCGTTGCCCATGCGAGTTTCGGTGCAAGGCCATCATCTCCCATCGGGCCGGCAGCCGGGGGACGAGGCGTCCGGCCTCGACCGGATCGGCCGTCTTGCTTACAGGATGGTTGGCGGCGCTTCGCTGGTAGAGATAGGTGGGCGAGGTCGCATCCACGTCTTATCCGATCACCGGCACGGGCTTCGATTGCGGGTGGACGACGGCGGTGCGCGCGCAGCCTGATGCCGCAGCCCAGTGCCCCGCGAAGCGCGGCCGGATGCAGGAATGGGGGAAATCTGTGGGTTCAGCGCGGATGTGGAGCGGGTGAAGGGAATCGAACCCTCGTATTCAGCTTGGGAAGCTGCTGCTCTACCATTGAGCTACACCCGCGTTGCGATGCTGCCTATTCAAGCCACAGGAATTTGGCAAGCGGGTGCGACCAAATTTCTTGGGGGCGATCAGCCCAGGATCGACTGGCCCAGCGTCATCGTCTTGCCGTTGGTCACGATCACCCGGTCACCCAGTTTCGTCGCGGCGAACAGCTTTTTGGCAAAGCCGGGGGGCACGCCGATACAGCCATGGGTGGCATTGCCGTAGCGCACATCGCTGGCATGGATGGCGACGCCATCATTGGTCAGGCGCAGCATATAGGGCATCGGCGCGTCATAGAGGTTGGAGACATGGGTCGCATCCTTTTGCAGGATGGGAAACACGCCGAGCGGCGTCGGCATATTGTCCGCGCCATAGATGATCGCCGCCGTACCGATCTCATAGCCGTCGCGGAAGATCGAGACGACCTGCGCGGCCAGATCCACCGTGATGACGATGGGGCCGCCGGGCGCGCCACTTTCGTCCCACACGAAGTCACCGTGCTTCAATGGTCCCTTCAAATCCAGGATATGGCGGACGACGAAGGGCGCGGGCGTCGGGGTGGGCGAGGGGGCCACGACCGGCGGCAGGGAAACGATGCTGTGTGGTGCCGTCTTGGCGGGCCGGGGCACGTCGTTGCGAGAGGCATGGCGGGCCAGCATCACGCCGCCGCCTGCCGCGCCCAGAAGGATGGCTCCGGCCAGAATTTGCAGCGCTTTCATCCTGCGCCCTCTACCATCCCTTTTTCAATAAGGTGTTAGCGGATTTCGACCGTGACATGGCCGAGCGCCGCCATGCCCTCCAGTCGCTGGTGGATTGCGGCGCTCGTCAGGACCGTGTCGATGCCTTCGACCGACAGGACCACGGCATGGGCCGTGGGTCCGATCCGCCAGATATGGAAGTCGTGGATGCGCAGGTCGCCGGGCGCCTCCACCCGGTCGCGGACCTGACCGGCGAGCTTGGGATCGGCTGCGTCGAGCAGCACGGTCGAGGCCTGGCGCATCAGGCCGACCGACCAGTTGGCGATGACTGCCGCACCCAACAGCCCGACCGCCGGATCGAGCCAGACCCAGCCCAGATAGCGCCCCGCCACCAAAGCCAGGATCGCCATGACCGAAGTCAGCGTATCGGCCAGGACATGGATATAGGCCGCGCGCATGTTGGTGTCGCCACCATAACGGTCATGCGAATGCCCATGGTCCTGGTCGTGATGATCGTGCGAATGACCATGGCTGTGGGAATGGCTGTGTCCATGATCATGCCCGTGACCATGGCCGAGCAGCCAGGCGCTGGCGATGTTGACCAGCAGACCCAGCACCGCGACGAAGATCGCGTCCCCGAACGCAACCGCATGCGGATCGGCCAGCCGCATGATCGATTCATAGGCGATGCCCAGCGATACCAGCCCCAGCACCATCGCCGAGCCGAAGCCCGCCAACTCGCCGACCTTGCCGGTGCCCCAGCTATAACGGGGATTGGCGACATGGCGCTTGGCATAGGAATAGGCGATCGCCGCGATCCCCAGTGCCCCGACATGGGTCGCCATATGGAAACCATCGGCCAGCAGCGCCATCGATCCGGTCAGATAGCCCGCGACGATCTCGCCGACCATCATCCCCGTCGACAGCCATACCACCAGGCGGGTGCGGCGCGCATTCTCGTCATGGGCATGGCCCAGATAATCGTGGCTGTGATTGTTCATGGAGGCGTTCACGGGGCTGTTCACGGCAAGGCGTCCTTGATCGGCAATCAGCGGAAATGGCGGCGCAGCAACTTGGCCAGCTCGGTGGCGGCGGCCTTGCGCTCATCGTCGGACAAGTCGGGGGCCGCGACATGGGCGTGGAGGTGATCCTCGACCAGCTCGTCCATCAATCCCGCCACCGCGCCGCGCACCGCTGCGACCAGGTGCAGCGTCTCGGCGCAGTCGGCATCGGCCGTCACCGACCGCTCGATCGCCGCGACCTGTCCTGCGATCCGTCGGACGCGCGCGATGATCTTTTCCTTGCTGGTCGTCACATGAGCCATAATGGATAGGGGTATAGGGTATATCGGAATTTCGATCAACCGGGTTGCGTACCCGCGGGGGCATCCGTCAGAAGGGCTGCCATGAAGAACAAGGGGACGGGCATGATGGGAAAGTTTCGGCATTGGGGTTTGATAGCGGTGGCGCTGACCGCATCCGCCCCGGCCGCTGCGGAGTCGATCCTGTTCGTCGGCAACAGCTTCACCTTCGGCGCGCATTCGCCGGTCATGCGCTACCGCCCCGACCTGGTCCGCGACCTGAACCGCGAAGGCATTGGCGGCGTGCCCGCGCTGTTCAAGACGTTCGCCAAGCAGGCGGGCCAGGACTGGCAGGTCAGCCTGGAAACCGCGCCCGGCCGCGACCTCGCCTATCATTACGAGAAGAAACGCAAGGAAATTGATCGGCGCTGGGATGTGGTCGTGCTGCAGGGCTATAGCACGCTCGATGCGCAGCGGCCGGGCGATCCGACGCGCCACGCCGAGGCGGCAGGGCTGCTGACCGCCATGCTGCGCCGGGCCAATCCGCGCGTCAGGGTCGAGCTTGTATCCACCTGGAGTCGCGCGGACCTGACCTATCGCACCGCCAGTCCCTGGCGTGGCAAGACGATCAACGCGATGGCGGACGATCTGGCGGCGGGGAATGCCTATGCACTGCGGCGCTATCCCGAAATCTCGGGCACGATCCCGGTCGGGCAGGCGTGGAACAGGGCCTGGGCGGAGCGGGTCGCCGATCCGAACCCCTATGACGGTATCGCCTTCGGTCAGGTCGATCTGTGGACCTGGGACCAGTATCACGCCAGCGCGGCGGGCTATTATCTCGAGGCGCTGGTCGTCTTCGGGAAGATCACGGGGTTCGACGTCCGCCGGCTGGGCGAGCAGGAGCGGGCGGGGATCGATCTGGGGCTGGAACCCCGCCTCATTGGTCGGTTGCAGGCGATTGCCCATGCCGAGGTGACGGGCGTCACGCCGTAACGATGGCTCCGTCGCGCACCGCGACCGGCCAGGGCGTCAGACGCTGTCCCATGCAGGGGCCGCCCAGACATTGGCCGTCCGCCACGTCGAAGATCGCGCCGTGCCATGAACAGGCGATCCGCTCTCCATTCGGGGTCAGATAGGCGTCGAGTTCCTGCGCCAGCGGGAGGCCCATATGCGGGCAGCGGTCGACATAGCCATGGACCGTTTCGCCGTGCCGTACGACAAAGCCATGGAAACGGCCCGCGCGCATCTGGAGCACGAAGTTGCGCGCCGCGCCGTCGGCAATGGTGTCGAGCGGGCCGAGCGTGATCCCGGGGGGCGTGGCGGTCAGGCGTTCGTCGCTCATGCCGCGTCGCCCTGAACCTCGGGTGATGCCTCGGGTACGCGGTCGCGCAGGCGCTGGGCCGCCGCGACAAGCAGGGGAAAGGCCGACAGGTCGACCGCGAACCGCCGGGCGTTATAGACCTGCGGCAGGATATGGCAGTCGGCCAGCGTCGGCGTATCGCCATAGGCATAGCCCGCGCCGTGCCGTTCGATCAGCATTTCCAGCGCCGCGAAGCCCTCCGTCACCCAATGAGCGATCCAGCGATCGATCGCGTCACCGTCGGCTCCCATGTCCTGACGCAGCATGGTCAGGACGCGCAGATTGTTGATCGGGTGGATATCGCACGCCACGATGGCCGCCATCGCCCGCACAACGGCGCGCCCGGCATGGTCACCGGGCAGAAGCGGTGGGTCGGGATAGCGTTCCTCCACCCATTCCAGAATGGCGGGACTTTGGATCAACGGTCCGTCCGGCCCTTCCAGCACCGGCACGAGGCCCTGGGGCTGGAGCGCGCGATAGTCCGCGGCACGCTGCGCCCCGGTGCGCAGGTCGTGCGCGACGCCGTCATAGGACAGGCCTTTCAGCGCCAGCGCCAGTCGCACGCGATAGGCGGCGCTCGAACGCCAATAGCCGTGGAGCGTCAGGCTCATAGTGGCAGCCTGGCCTTGGGAAAGTCCTTCCACACGGCATCGTAATCGAGTTGGGCATGGGACAATGCGTGGGTCGTCGGGCGATAGGGCCAGCAGCTTTCCACCATGAAGGCCATGGTGCCCTCGATCCGGTGCGGCCGGAGGTCGGCGTTGCTCGCCCCCTGCCAGCTGGCAAGGTCGGGGCCGTGACCCGCCATCAAATTGTGGAGCGAGAGGCCGCCGGGACGGAATCCTTCGGCCTTCGCATCATAGGCGCCGGTGATCAGGCCCATCGCCTCCGACATGACGTTGCGGTGGAACCAGGGCGGGCGGAACGTGTCCTCCGCGACCATCCAGCGTGGCGGAAACAGGACGAGATCGGCATTCGCCCGGCCGGGCACGTCGCTGGGTGAGGTCAGCAAAGTGAAGATCGAGGGGTCGGGATGGTCGAAGCTGACCGTGTTGATCGTATTGAAACGCGACAGGTCGTAACGCCAGGGCACGAGATTGCCGTGCCAGGCCACCACGTCGAGGGGGCTATGGTCGAGTGTCATCGTCCAGAGCGAGCCGAGGAACTTCTGGACGACCTGTGTCGGTTCGTCGCGATCCTCGAACCAGGCGACGGGGGTTTCGAAATCGCGCGGATTGCCCAAGCCGTTCGCACCGATCGGCCCCAGATCGGGCAGGCGGAACAGGCTGCCATGGTTCTCCGCAACATAGCCCGCCGCCTCGCCATCGGGCAGTTCGACACGAAAGCGCACGCCGCGCGGGACGAGCGCGATCTGGCCGGGGGCGATGTCGATGCGACCCAGCTCAGTCAGGATGGTCAGGTGGCCGGATTGCGGCAGGAAGACCAGCTCGCCGTCCGCATCGACGAACACCCGCTCCATGCTGCGATTGCAGGCATAGACATGGACCGCGACACCCTCCAGATCGGCGGGGTCGCGGTTCGCGAGCATCGTCGTCATTCCGTCGATCCAGTCGGTGCCCGGCGGCGTCATCGGCGCCGGGTCCCAGCGCAGGCGATTGGGGGGCAGGGGGCTATCGCTGGTGCCGGGGGCGAAGCGGGGCGCGCCAGCATAAGGCTCGTAGGGCGGATGCTCGGCGGTCGGGCGAAGGCGATAGAGCCAGGAACGGCGGTTTTCGTGGCGCGGCGCGGTGAAGGCGGTGCCGGACAGCTGCTCGGCATACAGCCCGTAAGCCGGGCGTTGGGGCGAGTTGCGGCCGATGGGGAGTGCGCCGGGGACCGCCTCGGTCGCGACATGGTTGCCGAAGCCGGGGATGTAGGATGTCGTCATCTCTTTTTCCTCTCCTTCCAAGCAAGCCCCTCCCCTTTAGGGGAGGGGTTGGGGTGGGGCCTCTCCACGCGCCGGCGGTTTTCGGAAGCGCCCCACCCCCGGCCCCTCCCCTGAAGGGGAGGGGAGGAAGCCCCTTGGTTCGGCAAAATCTCAGGCGTCGACGGTAATGACGCCGCGCCGGATTTGGTCCAACTCGATCGACTCGAACAACGCCTGGAAATTGCCGTTGCCGAAGCCTTCATTGCCCTTGCGCTGGATGATCTCGAAGAAGATCGGCCCGACCATGTTCTCGGTGAAGATCTGGAGTAGGATGCCCTCTTCGCCGACATTGCCGTCGATCAGGATACGGTTCTTGCGCAGCCGTTCCAGGTCCTCGCCGTGGCCCGGCACACGCTTGTCGACCAGTTCGTAATAGGTCTCGATCGTGTCCTGCAACCGCACGCCGCGCGCGCGCAGCTTCTCGACGGTGTCGTAAATATTATCGGTGGTCAGCGCGAGGTGCTGGATGCCTTCGCCATTATATTCGCGGATGAATTCCTCGATCTGGCTCTTCTCGTCCTGGCTTTCGTTCAGCGGGATGCGGATCGCCTTGTCGGGGGCGATCATCGCCTGGCTGAACAGGCCGGTCGCCTTGCCCTTGATGTCGAAATACTTCTGCTCCTCAAAGCCGAAGAGCTTCGAGTAGAAGCCCGACCATGTGCGCATTTCGCCGCGGCGGACATTGTGGGTCAGGTGGTCGAGCAGGTCGAGTCCGACATTGTTCTCCGCCTCGGCCTGCTGCCAGCCTTCGACCTCGTTCCAGCCGGCGAACAGGTCGCTGCCCGCCTTGACGAGATAGAGATAGCTGCCGCCGATGCCCTCGATTGCCTTGGAATCCGGGGTCAGGCATCCGCGTGCGGCGTCGACCGGGGTGGCGCCGCCCTTGATCGCGTGGTCGAACGTCTCGGCCGGATCGGCGACGTAGAAGCCCATGCCGCTGGCCGACGGGCCATGCTCGGCACGGAAGTCCGCCGCCTGGCCCTGCTCCTCGGCATTCAGCAGCAGGGTGATGCGGCCCTGCTTGTAACGGGTGATCGCCTTTTCGGGATGCCGATGGGTGGGGACGAAGCCCATCATGTCGAACTGACGGGCCAGCGTGTCCGGCTCAGGCGTCGTGAATTCGCAGAATGCGAAGCCGTCCAGGCCCAGCGGATTGTTCGGGGTGGTTGCCATGACGTCCAACTCCTGATCCAGTATCTTCGGTTACTAGATCGCAGAACAGGGAATTGGTGTCAAATGTTACGATCTCGCGAATTGCGGCTGGATGGCTTCCTTCCCTATCGCCTGTCGATCACGTCCAACCTGGTCAGCGATCATATCGCCAGCGCCTATCAACAGCTGTTCGGGCTGACGATCCCGGAGTGGCGGCTGATCGCGATCGTCGCGGAGGAGGGCGCGGTCGCCCAGTCGGCGGTGTGCGAGCGCAGCCGGATGGACAAGGTGACGGTTTCGCGCGCCGCCATCGCCATGGTGGGACGTGGCCTCCTTGCCCGCAACGCGCATGACGGCGACCGCCGCTCGCATCTGCTGGTCCTGACCGAGGCGGGGCGGGAGCTCTATGCCGATGTCGCGCCAAAGGCGCTGGAACTGGAGGCGCAGCTATTCGCCGGGTTCACGCCGGACGAACTGGAGGCGTTCGTGACGATGCTCCACCGGATCGACAGCGTCGCGCTGGCGCAGCGCGATCAGCCCAGGATCGTTCGATAAAGCTGAAGATAGCGGTCGGCCATGCGGTCGACCGAGAAGCGATCGGCCGCCACCTTTCGGCAGGTGGCCCGGTCGATCTCGCCGATCCGGCCGACCGCTTCGATGGCCTGTTCGACATTATCCACCAGGAAGCCGTTGACCCCGTCCTCGATCAGTTCCGGCATCGATCCACGCCGGATCGCGATGACCGGCGTGCCGCAGGCCATCGCCTCGACAACCGAAAGCCCGAACGGCTCGTCAAAGTTGATGAGGTGGAGCAAGGCCTTGGCCTGTCCCAGCGCCGCAGTCCGCTCCACGCCGCCGACGGGTCCGCGATAGACGATGCGGTCGTCATCGACATGGGGTTGCACCTCGCGCTCCCAATAACCCTGGTCCTGCACGATCCCTGCCATCACCAGACGGTCGCCGACGGCTTGCGCGACGGCAATGGCTTCGGCGGCCCCCTTGTCAGGGTGGATGCGACCGAAGAACAGAAGGTCATCGCTACCCACTGGATCGAAGGGGAAATCCTCGATCGGGATGCCGTGATGGATGGTGTCGGCATAGCGTAGTCGGGGATGCCGGTCGGCGTCCGAAATCGCGACGTAGCGTATCCGATCCTGATAGGGCGCGTACATCGGCACGATACGCTCCGACGAGAAGCCGTGGATGGTCGTCACCATCGGCGTATCAACCAGCCCGGAAAAGGCGTGGGCGGGAAAATCGGCTTGGTTGTGGATCAGGTCGAACTCGCCCGCCCGCTCGAACACGCTGGCCAGGTGACGCATTTCCCAGACCTTGGCATCGACCGATGGATCTTCCGAATAGGGGGCGGGGACGGGGCCAGCCAGCTTGGCGGTGGTGATGCTGTCCTGCGTCGCGAACAGGGTGACGTCGACGCCCCGCGCGACCAGCGCCTCGGTCAGCAGGCTCGTCACCAATTCCCAGGGGCCATAGGCGCGCGGCGGGGTACGCCATGCGATAGGGGCAATCATCGCGATCTTCATGCAGGCGTGTCGACTTTCAGGATCAGGCCCTCATCGGGGCGAAGCAGGACGGGGTTATCGCTCGGCAGATCACCCAGCGTGGACAGTATGGGGCGGCCAGTCAGGCGGATCGGCGCCGATTCCGCACTCAGGTTGAGCGCGATGACGAAGCGTTCATCATTCTGTTCGCGCTCATAGGCGAGCACGGAACCCTCCGCCTCGATCAGCCGGATCGTTCCGGTGGCGAGCGCGGGACTGCTCCGCCGAAGCGCCAGCAAGGCCCGGTGGAGCGTCAGCATGGAGTCGGGTTCGGCCAGTTCGTTAGCGACATTGCGCTGCCGCCAGCCTTCGCCGAGCGGCAGCCAGGGTTCACCCGCCGTAAAGCCGCCCTGGTCGCTGGCGTCCCAAACCATTGGCGTGCGCACAGGATCACGCCCCAGGCCCAGCCCAGGCTCGCGTAACTCGCGCGGATCGCGAACGCGGTCGGGCGGAATGACGCCATTTTCCATACCCAGCTCATCGCCATAATAAAGCGTCGGCGTACCCCGCAGCGTCAGCAGCAGCATCGCCGCTACCCGCGCCTGTGCCGGACCACGCTTGGTCGCGCTGCGCGGGCGGTCGTGATTGCCCAGTACCCAGTTCGGCCATCCGCCTGGGGGCAGGGCGGCCTCATAGTCCGCGATCATCCGCGCCAGATGGCGCGCGTCCCAAGCGGCATCGATCAACTGGAAGTTGAAGGGCAGGTGTACGCCCTCTCCATGCTGACCGTAATAGCGCATCAGCCGCTCGACCGGCAGATAGATTTCGCCGATCAGCACGCGCTCATCGTCCCCGCGGCCGAACATATCGGCGATGGCACGCATGTCGGCGGCGATGTCATGGACCTCGGGCTGGTCGGTCGAATGGAGCTGGAACACCCGGTTCATCTCACCGGTCGCCGGGTCCCATTCCGGGTTGAGCGGATTGTCGGGGAAGCCCGCATGTTTGACGATGTGCCAGAGCACATCGATCCGAAACCCATCGACGCCGCGCGCGAACCAGAAACGCAACACGTCGAGCATCGCGGCGCGCACATCCGGATTGCGCCAGTTGAGGTCGGGCTGTTCCTTTAGAAAGGCGTGATAATAATATTGGCCGGTCGCCTCGTCCCAGGTCCAGGCGGGACCGCCGAAATCGCTGATCCAGTTGTTGGGCGGGCCGCCGTCCGGGGCTGCATCGCGCCAAATATACCAGTCGCGCTTGGGATTGTCGCGGCTGGACCGGCTCTCGACGAACCAGGGATGCTGGTCCGAGCTGTGATTGGGTACGAAGTCGAGCAGCAGCTTCAGCCCACGCGCATGCGCCGAGGCCAGCAGCGAGTCGAAATCCGCCAGCGTCCCGAACCGACGATCGACATCGCAGTAATCTTTCACATCATAGCCGAAATCGGCCATAGGTGACGGAAAGATTGGCGAAAGCCAGATCGCATCCACGCCCAGCTCGACCAGATAGTCAAGGCGGCGCTCGATGCCGCGCAGGTCGCCGACGCCGTCGTCATCGCTGTCCTGAAACGACCAGGGGTAAATCTGATAGAGGACCGCCGACTGCCACCAGGGGGGCACGCTCATGCGAATAACCCCTTGGGCAGGCGGGTCATCCGGCAGGCCAGGTCGGCCTCGCCGCTTGCCACCAGATAATGGTCGCCCATGTCGATCATGCCGGTCGAAAAGACCACCGGCGTCGGCAGATACATCTGATGGGCGATGGAGGCCGTAAGCTCGGGCGCGGCCTCCAGGATCGGTTGATCGTCGGCAAGGTGCAGGATGCGCGTCGGGTCGGTCCTGTCGAACAGCGCCCAGAAGCTTCGATAGATGCCGACCGACTCGCGCCGCTCGACACCGTGATAAAGGGTCAGCCAACCCTGTTCGGTCAGGATCGGCGGAGTGCCTCCGCCGACCTTCATCGCCGATACCGAACCCTTGCGCGCCCGGATGCCGGGGGCCTCCAGCGGTTTCCAGTGCAGCGCGTCTGGCGACGTCGCAAAATTGATCGACGGTCCCCCGACAAAGGGGCTGTCCCCGGGATAGGCGAAATACACTTCGCCCAGCGGTCGGGTCAGCGCCATGAACCGGCCGTCGACCAGCCCCTCGAAGAACAGCATATCCTTGTTCTGATGATCGAGGATGATCCCCGCCAGCCGGTAATCCAGGCCGTTGTCAGAGATATGAAGCGTGGTCGAATGCCGCTCGGCGGACACTGAGCAGGTCGTCATGTACCACCGGTCGCCGACCCGGCTGATCCGGGCATCCTCGACCCCGTAATCCTGCCAGGTCGCGGCAGGTTCGATCGCCTTATCGTAATGGACTGCGACAATTGTCGAGCCGTCGCCCGACAGTTCGACCGGCAACAGCCAGGACAGGGATGTCAGCGCAAGGATACGGTGTGCGCTGCCGCGAATGGCGAACTGGCGCGGATCGGTCATGTCGACCGCCGAGAGCGGGTAGCGGTCGAGAACATAGCCTTTGTCCGTCCAGCGGATCGCGCGGACATGATCGCCGTCGACCGGCTGGCTCAGCGCCTCGGCCACGCGAACCATCAGCAGGATGTTGCCGTTGGCCAGCCGGGTCATGCCCGGATTGAACGCCCCCAGCACATAGGTCGGCTCGGATATGCCGCGGCGAAGCGGGGAGCGGGACAGATCGAGATCATCGGGGCGGAAGATCAGCAGGTCGTCGGACATGGCCCGCCAACGCCCGCCATATCCTCGCGTTCCCGATGAAGATCGTACCCGATCGCTCAACCCGCCGTCGCGACCTTCAGGAACACCGACCAGCGATGCTCGAAAAAGGCGTCCGGCGTCATGCCGTTGAAGGGGTCGGGAAGGTCGAACTGCATCCGGCGGCCGGGTCCGTCCAGGATGTCGGCCAGCAGGCTGAACAGCGCCATGGCGCTATCGTCACGCCGCAACAGCCCGGCATCCTGCGACGCCTGGATACAGGCGATGATCGGATCGGCAAGCACGCGGTCCCAGGTCGCGAATCGCTGACGCAGCTCCTCGGAGAAAATCGCCTCCGATGTCAGAAAGGCCATGAACCGGACCGAATCCGGCTCGACGCAGAAAAAGAAGAAACGGCGCGCAGAATTCTTCAATCGCTCCAGAGGATTGGCGCCGCTGCTGCCGTCCAGCATGGTCTGGTTTAACCGGTCGAGGTCGCGCGTCACCACCGCGTCGAGCAACGCCATCTTGCCCGCGTATCTGCGATAGATGGTATGCTTGCTAACCCCCACGGATAACGCGATTTCCTCCATCGAGGTGCCCTCGATCCCGCGGCTGCAGAACGCCTCGCGCGCGCCGGACAGGATGATGTCGTCAATGTGCTGCGCCTGCTCGCGCGTGGGTCGTCCAGCGGTCCGTTTGGTGACTGTCATGTTCCCCTCTTGCGTCCTTAAAGGGCATTGGTCAAATTTAATTGCACCTGCCCGTTGCTTTTTTGCAGGTGCGAGGTACAGGGGAACCGAATGACTTAAACGTCAGGTGCTTCAGGGAGTTTCACGGGGTGTCCAAATTTACCGTCCTGGGGTCGTCGCTTGCGATGGCATTGGCGTTGGCGGCGTGCGGGCAGGGGGCGTCGCAGCAGCAGCAGGCTGCTCCGCCACCGCCCCTCGTCACCGCGATCACCGTTCAGTCCGCTGCCGTTCCCAACGTCATCGAACTGCCCGGCCGGATCGAGGCGATCCGCACTGCCGAGGTTCGGGCGCGGACCGACGGTATCGTCGAGGCGCGGCTGTATCGCGAAGGCACCGACGTCGCCGAGGGGCAGCCGCTGTTCCGCATCGACCAGCGCGACTATCGCGCACAGGTGCAACAGGCTCAGGCCGCACTGGCTCGGGCCGAGGCCGCGCGGGTGAATGCCGCGTCGATCGTCCGCCGTTACCAGCCGCTGGTGTCCGAACGCGCGGTCAGCGCGCAGGAATTCGACGCGGCCCAGTCCACCCTGCGCCAGGCCGACGCCAGCGTCGCGGATGCCCGCGCCGCCCTGTCGCGTGCGCAGTTGCAGCTGAGCTACACCATCGTCCGCGCGCCGATCGCCGGCCGCGTCGGCCGTGCGCAGGTGACCGAGGGCGCGCTGGTCAGCGCGACCCAGGCGACGCCGCTGACCCAGGTCGACCAGATGTCGCCGATCTATGCCGTCTTCACCCAGTCGAGCGCGGCGTTGAGCGAATTGATCCAGCAGGCCCGCTCGGGTGGTCTGGCGCTGCCCGACCTGTCGCATATCACCGTGCGCCTGACGCTGGAGGACGGATCCGAATATGGTCCGACCGGCCAGCTCGACTTTGCCGGGCAGACGGTGGACCCGACGACCGGCAGCCAGCAGTTGCGCGCACGCTTCCCCAATCCGACCCGTGCCCTGCTGCCCGGCCAGTTCGTCCGCGCTCATGTCAATGCGGGCACGATCCGCAACGGCATCTCGGTGCCGCAGCGAGCGGTCCAGCTGAGCAATCAGGCAGCCTCCGTCATGGTGGTCGACGGGGCGGGCACGGCCCAGCCGCGCCCGGTCACGCTGGGCGGTCAGGTCGGCAGCAACTGGGTGATCCTGTCCGGTCTGAAGCCGGGCGAGAAGGTCATCACCGAGGGCTGGCAGAAGGTCCAGCCGGGCCAGAAGGTTCGCATCGGGCAACCGGGGCAAGCCGGTGGCGCACAGGCACAGGGCCAGACGGGCGGACAGCCCGGCCCCGACGCCGCTGCCCGCTGATCGCCGGAGTAGAGCATCATGAACCGTTTCTTCGTCTATCACCCGGTCTTCGCCTGGGTGATCGCGCTCTTCATCGCCCTGTTCGGTGTGATTTCGCTGCGGCTGCTGCCGATCGAAAGCTATCCGTCCGTCGCGCCGCCCGCACTGAACCTCGCCGTCACCTATAATGGTGCCGATGCCGAGGTGATGGACCGTTCGGTGACCGCGGTCATCGAAAAGGAACTGAACGGCGTCGACAATTTCCTCTACATGGCGTCGACCAGCCGTTCCAACGGCACCGCGCAGATCACCGTCACCTTCAAGCCGGGCACCGACCTGGATGTGGCGCGCACCCAGATCCAGGACCGCCTCAGCCGCGCCGAACCGCGCCTGCCACAGGAGGTCCGCGCGCTCGGCATTCAGGTGACCGAGGGCTCGGCGGGCTTCCTCGAGGTCATCACGCTCAGCTCCAAGTCGGGCAAGACCAGCCCGGTCGCGATGGGCAACTTTGCCGAGAACAACATCCGCAACGAGCTTCGCCGTATCGATGGTGTGGGCGACGTGCAGCTGTTCGGCTCGCCCTATGCGATGCGTATCTGGCTCGATCCGCAGAAGCTGGCCGGGTATAGCCTCTCGGCGTCCGAAGCGCTGGCTGCCGTGCAGGAGCAGAACAGCCAGACGGCGGGCGGTTCGATCGGCGCCCAGCCGCTGAACCGGACTGCCGAGTTCACCGCGCAGATCATCACCCAGAACCGCTTTGCCACGCCCGAGCAATTCCGCCAGATCATCATCCGAGCCAACCCGGACGGCTCGGCCGTGCGGCTGGGTGACGTGGCGCGTGTCGAGTTGGGCAAGGACAATTACGGGTTCCGCCTGACCCTGAACGGCAAGGAAACCGTGGGTCTGGCCGTTCAGCTGGCCAGTGGCGCGAATGCGCTGGCGACGGCGGACGCGGTCACGGCCAAGATGAAGCAGCTTCAGACAAGCTTCCCCGCCGATGTGACGTGGAGCGTTCCCTTCACCACGACGCCGTTCATCACCGCCTCGGTCGACAGCGTGATCCATACGCTGGTCGAAGCGATGATCCTCGTCTTCCTGGTGATGTTCCTGTTCCTCCAGAACTGGCGCGCCACGCTGATCCCGGCGATCGTCGTGCCGATCGCACTGGGCGGCGCGTGTATCGGCCTGCTGGCCTTCGGCTTTTCGATCAACACACTGTCGCTGTTCGGCATGGTGGTGGCGATCGGCATCCTCGTCGACGACGCGATCGTGGTCGTCGAGAATGTCGAGCGTATCATGTCGGAGGAGGGGTTGAGCCCCCGCCGCGCGACCGTGAAGGCGATGGGGCAGATCACCGGCGCGATCATCGGCATCACGCTGGTGCTGGTCGCGGTGTTTATTCCCATGGCATTCTTCCCGGGCTCGACCGGCGGCATCTATCGCCAGTTCTCGGTGACGCTGGCGGTGTCGATCTTCTTCTCGGCCGTGCTTGCGCTGACGCTGACGCCTGCGCTGTGCGCGACGTTGCTGAAGCAGGAGGACGCGCATCCGGAGGATCGGCCCGAGCCCAAGCCGGGCGTGCGCGGCCTGCCGCAGCGTTTCTTCAACTGGTTCAACGACAAGTTCGGCCGGGGGACGGAGAAATATACGGGCGGCGTGAAGCGGATGATGTCGCGGCCGGTTCGCTGGCTGGCGGTGTTCGCCGTGGTCGTCGTCGTCACCGGCCTGATGTTCACCCGTATCCCCGGCGGCTTCCTGCCGACCGAGGACCAGGGCTATATCTTCGTATCGTATGATGCCGCCCCCGGCGCGACGCTGGAGCGGACGGGCGAGGCGATCACCAAGGTCGAGAAGTTCCTCCACGCCCAGCCGCAGGTGTCCGACATCGTGTCGGTCGCGGGCTTCAACTTCTTCGGTCAGGGCCAGGCGGCGGGTATCTCGTTCGTCAACCTGAAACCCTGGCACGACCGCAAGGGGACCGAGAACAACTCGACCACGCTGGTCGGCAAGACGATGGGCTTCGTCCAGTCGATCCCGGAGGCGACCATCTTCGCGCTCGACCCGCCGCCGATCCAGGCGCTGGGCAATGCGACCGGCTTCTCGATGAAGATCGAGGATCGTTCGGGCCTGGGCGCAGCGGCGTTGCAGCAGGCCCAGGGCGCGATCCTGGCCAAGGCATCGCAGAACAAGACGCTGATGGGCGTTCGCCCCGAAGGTCTGGGACCGGCGCCGCAGCTCTATGTCGACATCGATCGGATCCAGGCGCGCGCGCTGGGGCTTCAGATCGCGGACGTGAACCAGACGCTGTCGATCGCCTTCGGCTCGGCCTATGCGAACGACTTCGTTCGCGAAGGCAATGTGTTGCGCGTCTATCTTCAGGCCGATGCACCACAGCGCATGTCCCCCGACGACGTACTGGCGCTGCGTGTACGCAACAGCCAGGGCAATATGGTGCCGTTCTCGGCCTTTACGAAGGTTCGTTGGCAGAACGGGCCGCAGCAGCTGGAGCGGTATAACGGCTATCCGTCGCTGACCGTCTCGGGCATGGCCGCGCCCGGCCAGTCGACCGGCACCGCGTTGAAGGAAATGGAGAAGATCGCACGCGAAGTGATGCCCGCGGGCATGAGCTTCGAGTGGACCGGCACCGCCTATGAAGAACAGCAGGCGGGTGGCCAGATCGGCCTGCTGCTGGGCCTGTCGCTGATCGTCGTCTTCCTGCTGCTGGCCGCGCTGTATGAAAGCTGGGCGATCCCGCTGGCGGTGTTGCTGGTGGTGCCGTTCGGTGTGCTGGGCGCGGTGTTGATGACCATCTTCCGGGGCTTCTCGGCGGACGTGTATTTCAACGTCGGTCTCATCACGATCATCGGCCTGGCGGCGAAGAATGCGATCCTGATCGTCGAATTCGCGATCGAGGACGAGGAGGGCGGTCGTTCGCCGTTCGAGGCGACGCTGGAGGCGGCTCGCCAGCGTCTGCGCCCCATCCTGATGACCAGCCTGGCCTTCATCCTGGGCATGGTGCCACTGTTCATCGCGACGGGGGCGGGTGCGGCCAGCCGTCGTGCGGTCGGCACCGGCGTGATGGGCGGCATGATCGCGGCGACCGCGTTCGGCATCTTCTTCACGCCGGTCTTCTACATTGCGGCCAAGAAATGGCTGGCGCGCGAACATGACCATGAGGCGGCGGATGCCGAGGAAGAAGCGCGCGAGCGTGACGAGCGAACCGGCGAAGAGGAGGGCCAGGCCCATGCGTAAGGGGATTTCCCGTGCGGCCGCCGCGCTGGCGCTGACCAGCGCGCTGGCAGGCTGCAACCTGGCGCCGCAATATCGCCAGCCGATCGCACCCGTGTCCGCCACCTATCCCGAGGCGGCCAGCGGCACCCGGACGGCGGCGGAGATCGGCTGGCGCGAATTCTTCGCCGACGAGCAGCTCAAGGCCTATATCGCCGCCGCGCTCGCCAACAATCGCGACCTCGTCCAGGCGGTGGCGCGGGTGGCACAGGCGCGGGCACAATACCGTATCCAGGATGCGCAGCGTCTGCCGGCGCTGGACGCCACGGCTGGGGCATCCCGGACGCGGGTGCCGCTTAACTCACTTGGCTTCGGCAACGCCATTCCCGGAGCGGGCAATGCGGACAACCCGACCTCCATCACCTATAACCAGTTCTCGCTGGGCGCGCGGGTGTCGAGCTTCGAGCTTGATTTCTGGGGTCGGGTCCGCAACCTCGCCGAGGCGCAGCGACGGCAATATCTGGCGACTGTCGAGGCGGAGCGTGCCTTCCGCTTGTCGCTGGTCGGACAGGTCGCCGCGACCTATCTTCAGATTCGCGCTGCCGAAGAGCAGATCGCGCTCGCCGAGCAGACCGTCACCAGCCGCCGCGATGGGCTGAGCATCGCCAAGCGGCGGATGGATGCGGGTGTGACGTCCAGCGTCGATTACGATCAGGCGGCGGCGCTGCTGACCCAGGCGGAAACGCAGCTTGCCGAGCTGCGCCGCACGGTGGCCCAGTCGCAGAACCTGCTGTCGGTGCTGGTCGGCGGTCCGATCGCCACGCCGCTTCCGGCGGGGCGGCGCCTGGGCGATCAGAACCAGTTCGCGGCGATCGAGCCCGGTCTGCCGTCGGCCCTTCTGGTCAACCGGCCCGACGTGCTTCAGGCCGAACAGCAACTGCGCGCCGCCAACGCCAATATCGGCGCAGCGCGCGCGGCGTTCCTGCCCAGCATTTCGCTCACCGGGCTGGCGGGCTTCGTCTCGCCTGCGCTCAGCAGCCTGATCGACGGCAATTCGCGGCAGTATCAGGTGCAGGGGGCAGCCTTGCTCCCCATCTTCGACTGGGGGCGTCGTAACGCGCAGCTGAAGCTCAGCCGGGCGCAGGCCGACGAGCTGACCGCCGCCTATCAGCGCGCGGTGCAGGGCGCCTTCCGCGAGGTCGCCGACGCGCTGGTCGCCCGGCGTCGCTATGCCGAACAGATCGAGGCGCAGACCCGCGCGGTCGATGCGCAGCGGCGGCTCGCCCGCACGGCGCGGCTTCGCTATACCAACGGCATCGCCATCTATCTCGAAGTGCTGGATGCCGAGCGCAACCTGTTCTCCGCCGAGCAGCAGTTGCTGACGTTGCGCAGCGCCGCCCTTCAGAACGACGTCACCCTCTATGTCGCGCTGGGCGGTGGCCTGCGCGAGACAGGGGCGGCGTCCACGGTTCCCGCGTCCGGCTAAATCCCCGAACCCCCGGCCGACGCGGTTGAGCGAGGGGCGTACGGGATCCTCCCCCCGTGCGCCCCTTTGCTTTGTGCAAAGGAGCGCCTAACCGGCAAGGCGATGCAACAGGAGCGTGATATGACGGGCTGGACGATCGGGATCATCGGCGGCTCCGGCCTTTATGCGATCGATGCGCTGGCGGATGTCGAGACGCTGCTGCTCGACACGCCATGGGGTGCGCCGTCCGATACGCTGGTGCGCGGCCGCATCGGGAATGTCCGTTTCGTCTTCCTGCCGCGCCACGGTCGGGGGCATCGCCTGTCGCCGACCGAGGTCAATGCACGTGCCAATATCCATGCGCTGAAGCTGGCAGGCTGCACCGACATACTGGCGATCTCCGCCATCGGGTCGCTGCGCGAGGAACTGCCGCCCGGTCATTTCGTCGCGGTCGATCAGTTCATCGACCGGACCGTCCACCGTGACACCAGCTTCTTCGGCGAAGGCTTGGTCGCCCATGTCTCGATGGCCGATCCCGTCTGCCCGCGTCTGTCGACCCTGGCGGCGCAGGCGGGAGAGCGGGCGGGGGCCGGCATGGTCCATGGCGGCACCTATCTCGCGATGGAGGGGCCGCAATTCTCGACCCGTGCCGAGAGCCATCTCTATCGGCAATGGGGCGCGGATGTGATCGGCATGACCGCGATGCCCGAAGCGAAGCTGGCCCGCGAGGCGGAGCTGCCTTACGCGCTGATCGGCATGGTCACCGACTATGACTGCTGGCGTGAGGACGAGGCGCATGTCGAAGTCGATGCGATCCTCGCGCAACTGGGCCGGAATGCGGCGACCGCGCGGGCTTTGGTCGCAGAACTGGCTGCCATGCTGCCCGAGGAGCGGACCGCGTCGCCGATCGACACCGTGCTCGATCAGGCGCTTATCACGCCTGTCTCACATATGGATCGGGCCAAGGCGGATAGCCTCGGCCCGATCGTATCGCGTGTCCTCGCCAAACGGGGCGGATAGGGATCAATCCTCGACGATCTGGCTGTTCTTGCGGGTGTCGCGCATCCGCAGATAGACAATCAGCGAGACGCCGATCATCGCGGTGACATACCAGTAGAAGCCCTGCTCGAAGCCCGCCTTCTTGAACAGCAGGGCGACCGACTCCGCCGTACCACCGAAGATGGTGTTGGCCAGCGCATAGGGCAGGGCGACGCCCAGCGCACGGATGTGCGCCGGGAAAAGCTCGGCCTTCACCACCGCGTTGATCGAGGTATAGCCGGTGACGATGATCAGCGCGCCCATGACCAGCGCCCCCGCGACGATCGGATCGCGCGTCGTCTCGAGTGTCGAAAAGATCGGATAGGTCAGCAACACGCCCGCAATGCCGAACGCGACCATCAGCGGCTTGCGGCCGACCCGGTCCGACAGCCCGCCCGCCAGCGGCTGCAGCAGCATGAAGACGAACAGGGTCACGGCGTTGATCTGGCTGGCGACCTCGCGGCTGAAGCCGCTGGTGTTGACCAGGAACTTCTGCATGTAGATCGAATAGGCATAGAAGGCGAGCGTCCCGCCGGCGGTCAGCAGCATGACCGTCATGGTTTCCTTCGGGTGCTTGGTGAACAGCTGGACCAGCCCCGACTTGGGCGCGCCTTCTTTTTTGGCATTCTTGAAGCTCGTGGTTTCAGCCAGACCGCGGCGGATGTAGAAGACCACGACCGCCAGCACCGCCCCCAGCGCGAACGGAATGCGCCAGCCCCATTCGTCCAGCGCCGCCTCGCTCATGGTCGATTGCAGGATCAGCAGGACGCAGATGGCGAGCAACTGGCCGGAGATCAGCGTGACATATTGGAAGGACGAAAAGAAACCGCGCCGATCCTTGCCCGCCATCTCCGACAGATAGGTCGCGCTGGCGCCATATTCGCCACCGACCGACAGACCCTGCATCAGGCGCGCCAGCACCAGCAGTGCCGGGGCGGCCAGGCCGATCGTCTGATAGCCCGGCGTCACCGCGATGATCAGCGAGCCCGCACACATCAGCGTGACCGACAGGCTGAGCCCCGCCTTGCGTCCGCGGCTATCGGCATAGATGCCCATGACCCATGCCCCGATCGGCCGCATGATGAAGCCGACCGCGAACACGGCCGCCGCGCTCAGCAACTGGGCCGTGCGATCCGCCGACGGGAAGAAATGCGGCGCGAAGTACAGGGTAAAGGCGGAGTAGACATACCAGTCGAACCATTCGACGAGATTGCCGGTCGAGCCGCCGATGATGGCTTTCAGCCGCTCGCGCCCGGGATCGGCGGTGATACTGGTCATGTCGTATTTCCCCTTTTTCCTAATTTTCGTTTTCTGCCGGCTTGTTAGAAGCGGAAGCTCAACCATCCTGCCCAGAAGTCCGAGCTTTTCAGATTGGCGCGTTGCAGCACCGTGTCCGCCTTGAAGTGTTCGTAACGGCCAACGAACGAAAGGCGTGGCGTGATGGTCCATGTCGCCTGCAGCCGGGCGACCTCGGCCACCTTCTTGCCGCGCACATTCTGCGTGCCCGCCCAAGGCGCGCCGCTGGCGCGGTACACGGCGTCGAACTCGTTAGGCCGCCAGGCAAAGCCATATTCTGTCGCCAGACGCACGCCCTTGAACGGCGAGAAGGTAAAGTTCGGTGCCGTGTACAGCAGATTGGTCGGCGTCAGGAACAACCCGTAGCTATAATAGATGTTGTTGCCGAACAGGCCGTTGGTCGTGTTCAACTCGCCCGTCCGCTGATAGGCGCCGCCGCCCGAGCCATAGTCGAAATGCACGCCGACGCGCGGCGCGTCCGGCTTGCTGCCCAGGCGGTAGGTCTGGGCAACGAACGCCTGCCATGCCTCGATCGGGCGGTTGTTGAAGGTGCCGCGCTGGTTGTTGACCGTCCAGTCGATATTGATCGGCCCGGCATCGCCATAGGCATGAAGGCCCAGGAAGTAGCGTTCCTCCAACCCGGTCGTCGGTCCCCAGACGGCACGACGGTTTCGCAACCGCCAGATGAAGGGATCGACGTACAGCTTGGACCCGCCGAACAGCTTGGGCGACAGGCGGAAGCCGAAGGTCGCGCCCGAGAACCGCACGTCCGGGTTGGTCCTGTCGTCGCCGATGCCCTTGAAGCCATAGGTTACATAGTTCAGGTCGAACACGTCGATGCGGGCATCCTTTCCGCGTGCATAGGCGCGGACGCCGTCGAGCACGAAGAACAACGTGTTGTTGTCACGACCGACCGTCAGCAGCTGCGGCCCGTCGAAGAATTCCTGGCGACCGGCACGCACACCGACGTCGAGACCCAGAGCCTTGCCCTTCACCTCGGCGAAGAGCTGTTGCACGGCCAGCTGGTTGCGCAGGTTGCCGCCCGGTGCGCCCAGGTTGATTCCCTGGAGTTCGGCGCGGCCCAGTTCCCCGAAGACACGGAAGTGATCGCCGAGATGGACGTCCGCGCCGCCGACGATGCGGGCGATATCCTGACGCTGCTGCTGCACTTCGCGGAGGTTGGGATTGGTGGTGATGTTGACGCGGGTGCGAAGCTCGCCCGAGAAGGTGACATAGGACTTTCCGTCCTCGGTCAGCTTCACGCATTTCAGGGCGTCGATGACGTCGTCGCGCTTGGACGGATCGCAATATTTGCGCCAGTCCTCGGCCCAGCGCGACTGGTTATAGCCCGCCACGGTATTGCCGTCGCCCGCCGCGCTGGTGGGATAGGCGGTGCTGGCAGGGCTGGCGGGTTCGGCCGCGGCCTTCGGGGTGACGGTCTGCGCCGTCGCCGGGGAAATCGCCGCCCCCATCGCCGTCACCATGGCGGTGCCAGCAAGCCATAGAGTTTTCATGAAAATGTCCCCCCTTAATCGGACCAATATGTCGTCGCGGCGACTGCCTATAACATCCTGGTAAACAAATGACCCGGCCGATGCCGCCGGCCGGGCCGGGTTTGGTATCAGGCGATGGCGGGCTGGACCGGGGCAGCGGTGGAGAGCATCGGCTTGCCGCTCAGCGCGGCGTCGAGGGCGTCCTTGTCGAGAGCACCTTCCCAACGGGCGACCACGACGGTGGCGACCGCGTTGCCGATGAAGTTGGTCAGGCTGCGGCATTCCGACATGAAGCGGTCGACGCCCAGGATCAGCGCCATGCCCGCGACCGGCACGTCCGGCACGATCGACAAGGTGGCGGCCAGGGTGATGAAGCCCGCGCCGGTGACGCCCGCGGCACCCTTGGACGACAGCATCGCGACGAGGAGCAGCGCCAGCTGCTGGCCGAGCGACAGGTCGACACCGCAGGCCTGAGCGATGAACAGCGCGGCCAGCGTCATGTAGATGTTGGTGCCGTCCAGGTTGAAGGAATAGCCGGTCGGGACGACCAGGCCGACGACCGACTTCTCGCAACCGGCCTTTTCCATCTTCACGAGAAGGTTCGGCAGGGCGGCCTCGGACGACGAGGTGCCGAGGACCAGCAGCAGTTCGGCCTTCAGGTAACGGATCAGCTTCAGGACCGAGAAGCCGTTGGCGCGGGCGATGGTGCCCAGCACGACGACCACGAACAGGATCGAGGTGAGGTAGAAGGTCGCGACCAGCGCGCCGAGATTGACCAGGCTGCCGACGCCGTACTTGCCGATGGTGAAGGCGATGGCGCCGAAGGCACCGATCGGGGCGGCGCGCATCAGGATGCCGACCATGCGGAAGACGACGACGCTGATCCGCTCCAGGCTGTTCAGCAGCGGGCGGGCAGGCTCGCCGACCAGTGCCATCGAGATGCCGAACAGGATGGCGACCATCAGCACCTGCAGGATGTTGCCCTGCGTGAACGCGCTGATCAGCGTATCGGGGATGATGCCCAGCAGGAAGCCGGTGACGGTCGTGTCATGCGCCTTGGCGGTATATTCGGCGATCGACCCGACCTTCAGCGTGCTGGGATCGATGTTCATGCCCGCGCCGGGCTGGACGACATTGGCGACGATGAGGCCGACGATCAGCGCGAAGGTCGAGACGGTGATGAAGTAGAAGAACGCTTTACCGGCGACGCGGCCGACAGAGCCCAGTTCGCGCATGCCGGCGATACCGGTGACGACCGTCAGGAAGATGACGGGGGCGATGATCATCTTCACCAGCTTGATGAAGGCATCGCCGATCGGCTTCAACGATTCGCCGAAGCTGGGCCAGAAATGACCGATGATCGCGCCCAGCGCGATCGCGAACAGAACCTGTACGTACAGATGGGACCAGATACGCGCCCGGCGGGGCGCCTCTGCCACGGCATAATCTTGGGCGATCATGACTTTTCAGCATCCTCTACAAAAAGTGGGCCGGACGCGGTAGGCCGCGCTTCCGAATTGTCGTCAGTGTGCGGAATGCCGCCGGGGATTTCAATTTTCTCGAAATGGCCTTCATCACATTGTAAAATAATGACAAATGATTCGGGTTGGACCTGTGGCGCGCGAAAATCCGCATGGTATTTGGAAGCAGGTTGCGATATTTCGCACATATGTCACCGCCGCTCCATCTCGGCCGCGCCCAGGTTCGGCGCCATGCGCTCCCGCTGATCGCGGTCGTGCTGCTGACGATCGTCGCCGGTTCCCTGCTGCGTCTCTATGCTCATAGGCAGGCGGTCTCCGACCTCCGTGGCGAAGCCGTTCGCATCGCCCGACAGGAAGAAAGGCTGCTGAACAGCGAGTTGCAGCGCTTTCGGCTGCTGCCCATCGTGTTGGTCGAATATCCCGATGTCGGCGACGCCCTGCGCAACGGGTCGGTCGAGGCCGCCGCGCGACTGAACGAGAAGCTGCGCGGGTTGGCGGAGCGCACCGGTGCGCCGGTCATCTACGCGATCGACAGGCGAGGGCGGACGGTCGCGGCCTCCAATGCGGGCCTTGGGGACAGCTTTGTCGGGCGCGATTACGGGTTTCGTCCCTATTTCCGGCAAGCGATGCGAACCGGCACGTCCGAATATTTCGCCCTGGGCAATACGAGCCACCGGCCTGGCCTGTTTCTCGCCCGACGGATCGGACCTGCGGCGGCCCCGGACGGCGTGGTCGTCGTAAAGGTCGAATTTGCCCATATGGTGCAGGCCTGGGCGAGCGATGCGGGGCAGACCCTGTTGCTCGACGATCATGGCGTGGTCGTGGTCACGACCGATCCCGCCGCGGAATTCACGCTGACCCGCACGCTGATCCCTTCTGCCCAGAAAGCGATCCGCGAAAGCCAGCAATTCGGTACGATGGCCCTTCGCCCCGGCCCCTACAGGATCGTGGGCATCGATGCGACCGACCGCGAGGGCGCGCGCTATGTTGTCGGCGTCACGCCTGCACCGCTCCCCCGGTGGCAGCTGGTGCATATCCTTCCCTCCAAGCCTGCGCTGAAGGAAGCTGACGGCTGGGTCCGATCGGTCACGGCACTGATCGCGGTCGGGCTGATCGGCCTGACGCTGTTGACGATCTGGCGACGAACACGCGCCGAACGCGCGGCGATGGCGCGTGAGGCGTTGGAGGAGGAGGTCGCCCGGCGGACTGCCGAATTGCGCGCGACCAACGATCAGCTGACCGTCGAGATTTCCGAGCGTATTCGCGCCGACCAGCGTTTCCGTGCCGCGCGCGAGGAGCTGGCGCAGGCCAACCGATTGGGTTCGCTCGGCTCGATCACGGCGGGCGTGGCGCATGAGATCAACCAGCCGGTGGCGGCGATCCGCACGCTGGCCGACAATGCCCGCACCTTCCTGTCGCGCGACAAGCCGGACAAGGCGGCGGGCAACCTGGCCACCATCGTCGAGCTGACCGAGCGGATCGGATCGATCGTCCAGGAGATGCGGCGCTTCGTCCGGCGCGGGACGCATGGCCTGGGACCGGTATCGCTGGAGGCGGTGCTGGATGGCACCATGCTGTTGATCGGCGATCGGTTCCGCACGGCCGGGGTCGCGCTGGAACGACCGAGAGGCGAGGCGCTGCCCCGGGTCGTGGCCGGGCGGGTTCGGCTGGAGCAGGTGCTGGTCAATCTTTTGCAGAACGCCCTGGATGCCGTGGCGGAGACGCCATCGCCGCGTGTGCGACTGACGGTCGTCGAGGATCCCGATGGCGTCGAACTGACCGTGGAGGATAACGGCCCCGGTCTGGACCCGGCCATCGCGACCGAGATTTTCACCCCCTTCGTGACCGGCAAGCCCGATGGGCTGGGCCTGGGCCTGGGGATTGCGCGGGATATCATGACGGAGTTTGGCGGCGTGCTGGAAACTATCCCTTCAAGCCTGGGCGGCGCAGGCTTTCGTTTGAGGATGCGCCGGGCATGAGCGAGACGTTGCGGGTTCTGCTGGTCGATGACGACACGGTGCTGCGCCAGGCATTGGCCCAGTCGTTCGAACTGGCCGGTATCGATGTCGAGGCGCATGGCGATCCGCTGGCGGCGCTGGCGGTGATCAGCGCCGATTTTCCGGGCATGGTGGTGTCCGACATACGGATGCCCGGCCTGGACGGGATCGAATTGTCCAAGCGGGTGGCCGCGATCGACGCCGAGATCCCGGTGATCCTGATGACCGGGCATGGCGACGTGCCCATGGCGGTCGCCGCTCTGAAGCAGGGCGTCCATGACTTCGTCACCAAGCCCTTTGCCGCCGATCACCTGATTTCCAGCGCCGAACGCGCGCTGGAGATGCGGCGGCTGGTTCTCGACAACCGGCGGCTGCGACAGGCGGCGGAGGAAGCGCAGGGCGCCTATCCGCTGATCGGGGAAACGCCGGTCATGATGCGGCTGCGCGATACGGTGCGACAGGTCGCCCAGGCCGATGTCGACGTGTTGGTCGAGGGAGAGACGGGGACGGGCAAGGAGCTGGTCGCGCTGCTGCTCCACCGCTGGAGCGCCCGGCGGACGCGGCCCTTCATCGCGGTCGACTGCGCGGCCTTGCCCGAGGCGATTGCCGAGGACGAGTTGTTCGGCCAGGCGCATGGCCGGACGCCGGGACGCATCGCGGCGGCGCATCGCGGCACGTTGTTCCTCGACGAGGTCGACAGCATGGCCCCTGCGCTGCAAGGCCGGATGCTCCGCGTGGTCGAGGAGCGGGAGGTCCGCGCGATCGGGGCGGAGGATCCGCAATTGCTCGACCTGCGCATCGTCGCCGCCGCCAAGTCCGATCTGGCGCGGGCGGTGGAGGAGGGGCGGTTCCGCGCCGACCTGCTCTATCGTCTCGATGCGGTGCGGCTGCGCGTGCCGCCTTTGCGCGAGCGGCGGGCTGATGTGCCGTTGCTCTTTGCCCATTTCCTTCGCGAGGCGGCGGAGCGGTTCGGGCGGCCGGTGCCGATGATCGACGGCAGTATCCAGGCGCGGCTGCTGTCGCATGACTGGCCGGGCAATGTGCGTGAGGTGCGCAACTATGCCAATCGCGTCGCGCTGGGCCTGTTCGGGGACGCGCGGGAGGCGGGCGATCCGCTGCCGTTGCCCGAACGGGTCGAGCAGTTCGAGGGCGCGACGATCCGCGCCGTGCTGGAGGAGGTGGCGGGCGACGTCCGCGCGGCGCTCGCCGTGCTCGGCATCCCGCGCAAGACCTTTTACGACAAGGTCGCGCGGCACGGCATCGACCTGAACGCCTATCGTCCCAATCGCGCTTGACGCCGCGTCACGGGCAAGGGAGCATGGCGGCCACGACACCGATCTACGGTGCGGGGGTTAGGAGATTGCCATGGAGGATGCCGCAGCCCGTCTGGCCAGCGATCCGCGCTATATCGCGTTGGTTCGCAAGCGAGGGCGTTTCACGACGGTCCTGACGGTCATCATGCTGATCGTCTATTTCGGGTTCATCCTGACCATCGCCTTCGACAAGGCGCTGCTCGCCCGTTCGGTCAGCGGCGGGGCGACGAGCTGGGGCATACCGATCGGGCTGGGGGTGATCGCGCTCGCGATCGTGCTGACCGGCCTGTATGTATGGCGGGCCAATCGCGATTTCGATCCGGTCATCGACGCACTCCGGGCGGAGTATGGTGCATGACGCGCGGGGGGATTCCGCTTGCCGCCGCCTTGACGCTGCTGCCGGTTTCGGCGGCTGAGGCGCACGCCATCGGCCCGGCCGTCCAGCAGGCGACGAACTGGACGGCTATCGGCATGTTCGCGGCCTTTGTCGCGCTGACGCTGGCCATTACCCGCTGGGCCGCGCGGCGGACCCGGACGGCATCCGATTTCTACACCGCCGGGGGCGGGATCACCGGGTTTCAGAACGGCCTGGCGATTGCGGGCGACTTCATGTCCGCCGCCTCGTTCCTGGGCATTTCGGCGCAGATCTATGCCGATGGCTATGACGGGCTGATCTATTCGATCGGCTTTCTCGTCGGCTGGCCGATCCTGTTGTTCCTGATGGCCGAGCGGTTGCGCAATCTGGGGCGGTTCACCTTCGCCGATGTCGCGTCCTTCCGCTTCGCCCAGACGCCGGTGCGGATGGTGGCCGCCTGTTCGACGCTGCTGGTCGTCCTGTTCTATCTGATCGCGCAGATGGTGGGGGCGGGGCAGTTGATCCGCCTGCTGTTCGGCCTGCCCTATGGCTATGCGGTCATCATCGTCGGCGTGCTGATGACGATGTACGTCCTGTTCGGCGGCATGACGGCGACGACCTGGGTCCAGATCGTCAAGGCGATGATGTTGCTGGGTGCTGCCAGTTTCATGGCGATCGCGGTGCTGGCGCGGTTCGGGTTCAGCCCGGAGGCACTGTTCGCCCGCGCGATCGAGGTGAAGACGGCGCTCGCCGCTCTGGCGGGCGCGGGGCCGGACGAGGCGGTGACGAAGGGCCGGGCGATCATGGGGCCGGGCGGGTTCATCAAGGATCCCGTTTCCGCCATCTCGATCGGGGCGGCGCTGATGTTCGGCACGGCGGGCCTGCCGCATATCCTGATGCGCTTCTTCACCGTGCCCAATGCCAAGGCGGCGCGCAGCTCGGTGCTGTGGGCGACGGGGTGGATCGGCTATTTCTACATCCTGACCTTCGTCATCGGTTTCGGCGCGATCGTGCTGGTCGCCACCGACCCGGGCTTTCTCGATGCCGAAGGTGCGCTGAGGGGCGGCAGCAACATGGCGGCGATCCATCTGGCGCAGGCCGTCGGCGGCAACCTGTTCCTCGGCTTCATCTCGGCGGTGGCGTTCGCGACCATCCTTGCGGTGGTGGCGGGCCTGACCCTGTCGGGGGCCTCGGCAGTCAGCCATGACCTGTATGCGACCGTCATCAAGAAGGGGCAGGCGGACTCCGCCTCCGAGTTGAAAGTGTCGCGGATCACCGTGCTGGTGCTGGCGGTCATCGCGATCCTGCTGGGCATCCTGTTCGAGAAGCAGAATGTCGCCTTCATGGTCAGCCTGGCCTTTGCGCTGGCGGCGTCCGCGAACTTCCCGGTGTTGTTCCTGTCGCTGCTATGGTCGGGCTGCACGACGCGGGGCGTGGTCGCAGGCGGCCTGGTCGGGCTGCTGACCGCTTTGGTGCTGACCATATTGTCGCCTGCCATCTGGGTGACGGTGCTGGGGCATGCCGCGCCGATCTTCCCTTATGGTTCGCCGACCATCTTCTCGATGCCCCTGGCGTTCCTGACCATCTGGCTGGTGTCCGTCACCGATAGCAGCGGCCGTGCGGCGATCGACAAGGCGGGCTATCCGGCGCAGCGAATCCGCTCGGAGACGGGCATCGGCGCGTCGGGCGCACACGACCATTGATCCCCTGTCCCCGCTGTCTCGATACGGGGCAGCGGGGACAGCCGGTCCGATATCGGGCCGCTGCCGAAATGGTAAACGAGGCGTTAACAGGGGGCTATGAGACGCCGCCTTGTCCTGACCAACGAAGCTTCCCGTCACCCCTTTCGGCGCACGCTGCCGCCCCCCGTCAAAACACGGCGGCGGCAGGACGACGATCAGGATATCCGGTTGTTCGTCCTCAGCTTCACGGCCTTCTTCATCAGCATCTACACGTTTCTGTTTTAAGCCGGTTCGGCGGAAACATCGTCACAGGCGCGGTGCAGCAGCAGCGCGAGCCAGGCCGACACCAGGCACATGGCCGCGACCACGAAGAGCATGTCAGCCGACGAAACGCCCGCAGCACTGATCGCAAAGGCCAGGACCGAGCCGATCGTCATGGCAAAGCAGTTGACGATGTTGTTCGCCGCCACCGTCCGCGCCGTCTGGTCCTTTTCGACCGTGGTGGTCAGGAAGGCATAGAGCGGTACGACGAACATGCCCCCGGTCGTCGCGATCGCCAGAAGCGTGGCGAGGATACCGATCGCCCGTGGCTCGGCCAGGAACGCCTGCCAGCTATACAGGCCACCCCCCGCCGCCGGTGTCCAGTTGCGGCACAGGAACGAGAACAGCACGACGAACGCGCCCATCGCGATCACCGACATGGGCGAATAGCGCGCCGAAATCTCGCCCTTCAGCATGGTGTTGATGACCACCGAGCCGATGGCGACACCGATCGAGAAGATCGCGATGGCGAGGCTGGCGACTTCCTTGTCTGCCGTCAGGACATTCTTCACCAGCGGGGGGAAGATGATGATGAGGACCGCGCCGATCGTCCAGAAGAAGCTGATCGCGATGATCGCCAGGAACAGGCGGCGGATATGCAGCGTCGCCGAGATCAGCCGCCACGAGGCGGTGAAGGGGTTGTAGTTGAGCTTCAGCGGCGGCCCTTCGCGCGGGGCGGGGGGCACCTGGCGGCCCAGGAACCAGCCGATCACCGCGACCACGATGACGCCGACGGCCGCCGCCTCGATCGGGATCCAGCCCGCCGCGACCGTGCCGAGCAGGATCGCCAGATAGGTCCCCGCCTCGACCAGGCCGGTGCCGCCCAATATGTCCTCGGCTTCCAGATGCTGGGGCAGGATGGCGTATTTGATCGGCCCGAAAAAGGTCGAATGCACACCCAGCGCCAGCACCGTGCCCAGCATCAGCGCAAGTCCGGCCGTGGTATAACCCGCCTTGGCGATCAGCAGGCCGCCCGCACCGACCAGCATGATGCCGATCTCGACCGTCTTCACGATGCGGATGATCTTGGCCTTGTCATGGCTGTCGGCCAATTGCCCGGACAGAGCGGACAGGAAGACGAAGGGCAGGATGGCGGCGCCGGTCGCGGCGCAGTTGAAGTAGAATTCGGAATGGGGGTCGGTGAAGATCGCATAGGTGGCGAACAGCACCATCGACGTCTTGAACAGGTTGTCGTTGAACGCGCCGAGAAACTGGGTGGCAAACAGCGGCAGGAAGCGACGCTGTTTGAGAAGCCCGAGGGCATTGAGCATAACGAAAAATGGCCCGATCGTGGCAACAGGATGACACCAACATAGCTATGCGTACCCATATCGCCAACCGCTTAAAGCGGTTTGTCATGGGCGCACGAGCGGTTAGAAGGCGACATGCTGACGCTGCCCAACCTGTTGACGCTCTCGCGAATCCTGGCCGTGCCGCTGCTCGCGGGGCTGTTGTGGCAGCCCGATTGGGCATTGGGCTACGGCATCGCCTTTGCGCTGTACTGCCTGATGGGCATCACCGACTATTTCGACGGCTATCTGGCGCGTGCGCAGGGGGCTGTGTCGAAGCTGGGCGTCTTTCTTGATCCCATCGCCGACAAGATCATGGTCGCCTCGGTCATACTGGTGCTGGTCGCCGTGCAGGTCTTGAGCGGGTTGAGCGTGGTCGCGGGCCTCGTCATCCTGTTGCGCGAGATCGCGGTGTCGGGGCTTCGCGAATTCCTGGCGCAGTTGCAGGTCTCGGTGCCGGTGTCGCGACTGGCCAAGTGGAAGACGACGCTTCAACTGATCGCGCTCGGCGGTCTGATCCTGGGCGGCGCGCTGCCTGGTTGGCCGTGGATGCATGGGGCGGCGCTGGCGGCTCTCTGGGCCGCGGCGGTGCTGACGCTCGTCACCGGCTGGGACTATCTGCGCGTCGGCCTCAAGCATATGGATAGCTGATGATGCTGACGATCCTGTACTTCGCCTGGGTCCGCGAGCGGATCGGGCACGCCGAAGAGACGGTGACGTTGCCCGAGCATGTCGCGACGGTCGCCGATCTGGTCGCATGGCTGGCGACGCGGGGTGGCGGCTATGCCGAGGCTATGGCCGAGCCGGAGCGGCTGCGCGCGGCGGTCGACCAGAAATTCGTCGGTCTCGATGCCGCCATCGGCAATGCCCGTGAGGTTGCGATTTTTCCGCCGGTGACGGGCGGATGATCCGCGTCCTGGTATCGCGCGCGCCCATCGACCTGGCCGAGGAAATGGCGCGGGTCGAAGGGCAGGATGTCGGCGCGGTGGCGAGCTTTTGCGGGCTGGTTCGCGCCGACGACGGAGTCGACAGCCTCGAGCTGGAACATTATCCCGGTGCGACCGAGGCGGCACTGGAGCGGATCGCGCGCGAGGCGGTGGATCGCTGGTCGCTCCAGGCGGCAACGATCGTCCACCGGGTCGGCCCCATGCGGCCGGGCGAACGGATCGTACTGGTCCTGGCGGCGGCCCCTCATAGGCGCGACGCGCTCGATGGCTGTGCGTATCTGATCGACCGCTTGAAGACGGACGCGCCCTTCTGGAAGCGCGAGACGCGGGGGCATGAAGCCCGCTGGGTCGAGGCACGCGAAAGCGACACGGCGGCCGCCGAACGCTGGACCGCATAGAAAAAGGCGAGGCCGAAGCCCCGCCTTTCCCTGTTTCGACGATCCGGCGATTTAGCCGATCTTCGGTACGTTGATGCCGTTGGTCAGATGCACGACGCCGTTGGTCGCCTGGGCGTCGGCCTTGTCGACATAGGCCTTCTGTCCGTTCACGTCGGTCAGCATGATGTTGCCGTTCGGGCCGAGCTGCGCGGTCAGCGGCTGACCGGCGAGCGTCGTCAGCGTGGCGGTGCCGTTACCGGCCGCGATCTGCGCCTTCAGCTGGTCTGCGGTCACCTTGCCCGGGACGACGTGGTATTTCAGGATCGTCGCCAGCGTGGCCTTGTTCTCCGGCTTGCTCAGCGTGTCGAGCGCGCCCGGGGGCATACGGCTGAACGCCTCGTTGCTGGGTGCGAAGACGGTGAAGGGGCCGGGGCCGGACAGGTCGGCGGTGAGGCCCGCCGTCGTGACCAAGCGCGCCAGCGTGCTGCGGTCCGGCGTCGCGGCCAGGACCTGAACGATGGTGCCGGTCGCGGCGGGCGTCGCGGTGGCCGGGGCCATCGGAGCAGCCTGGCCCGGGGCGGCGGGGGCCGTCTGGGCAGGTGCGGGCTGCATCGGGGTGGTCTGCGGCGCCGTCTGGGCGATGGCGGCACCCGCGCCGGTCAGGGCGGTGGCGGACACGAGAATGGCAAAAGTCTTCAACATTAAAAGCATACTCCCGTTCTTCTGGCGGCGGAGCGGGATCGCATCGCGCCGCATGGTGAAGGGCAGGCCAGCCGTTCCTGAAGCGAAACGGCCGTCCTGCCGGGAGTAACGCACTTAATCCAGTTTTGGCACCAAGACACCATTGACGATGTGAATGACGCCGTTCGCCTGGGGCATGTCGCCAGCTTCGATATAGCTTTTGTTACCGCTGCTGTCGGTCAGGGTGATGACCGATTGGGTCATGCTGACGGTCAGCCACTCGCCCTGGACGGTCATCAGCTTGGCGGTGCCACCACCAGCGGCGATCTGCTGTTGCAGGTCGGCGATGCCCACGACGCCGGGGACCATGTGAAAGCGGATCAGCTTGACCAGCGAATCCCGGTTTGCGGGCTGCAGCAACTGCTCCTGCACACCGGGAGCAAGCCGGGCGAAGGCCTCGTTCGACGGCGCGAACAGGGTATAGGGACCGGGACCTGCCAGCGTGGTCGCCAGCCCGGAGGCGCGGATCGCGGCGACCAGCGACGAAAGCGAGGGCGTGGCCGTCGCATTGTCGAGAATGGTGCGGGTGGGCACCATCGGCTGATCCGGCTGCGGCGCTGCCGGGGGCGCGACGACCGGCGCGCTGGACGGAGCGGCGGGCGCCTCGCGCTGATCCCGCCCGCGCCCGCAGCCACCCAGTCCGATCATGGCGATAAGCGGCAGAACGGCCACCAGCCGCCGTGCATTATGGGTCATGGGCGAAATCTCCTGAAGATGGGATGATATCGAAGGGGACGCGCAGGGTGCCGATCAAGCTGCTTCCGCAAGCACCTGTGCCAACAAACGAAAATCCTTTTCCCGGGGGCTGGCGCGACGCCAGACCAGCGCGATCTTGCGCACCGCATTCTCGGCGTCAAGCGGCCGCGCGGTGATATGGGTATTATCCAGAATGCCCGAGCGCAGCGCCATTTCGGGCAGCATCGTCATGCCCAGGCCATTGTCGACCATCTGGACGATGGTGTGGAGCGAGGTGCCCAGCATCGTCGCCTCCGCGCGCAGTTCGGGGCGGTTGCATGCGGCCAGCGCATGGTCCTTCAGGCAATGTCCGTCCTCCAGCAGCAACAGCCGCGCCTCGTCGATCGCGGAGGCCGGGAAGGCCGCAGGCGGCGTCACCTCCTCGTCGGTCGGGAAGGCGACGAATAGCCGGTCGTCGAACAGCGGCTCGGCCGTCACCTCGCCACAGGCATAGGGGAGGGCGAGCAGCACGCAATCGGTACGGCCATTGTGCAGGCGCTCGCAAGCCGGGCCGCTCGGCTCCTCGCGCAGGAACAGCTTCAGGTCGGGAAAGTCGCGCCGCAGACGGGGCAGGATGCGCGGCAGCATGAAGGGGGCGATGGTCGGGATCACCGACATGCGCATCTCCCCCGACAGGGGCCGTCCGGCGGCGCGGGCCATGTCGCCCAGCTCGTCCGCCTCGCGCAGGACCCGGCGCGCCTTGTCGGCGATGCGTTCGCCCAGCGGCGTGAAGCGCACGACGCGCCGCGTTCGCTCGACCAGCGTCACGCCGATCAGCGTCTCCAGCTCGCGCAGGCCCGCCGAGAGGGTGGATTGCGTGACGAAACACGCATCCGCCGCCCGGCCGAAATGACCATGGTCCTGCAGGGCCACGAGATATTGTAACTGTTTCAGGGTCGGTAAATAGGTCGCGGCCATTGATCGTCTCAGTCGATTGCGATGTGACAAATAGCTTGTTGGATCAAAGGCGCCAGTCCCCATATCTGTTGCGGCATCGAATACAGGCGGGCCAACCGCCGGTCGTGCGAGAGGATGGCTGAAGCCGAATTTTATGAAAGAAGGAGGCAGATTGCCATGTTGACCGTTGGAGACAAGCTCCCCGCATTCACCGTTCCCGTCCAGCAGGGCACTAACGCGCTGCCCGCCGGCGAGACGATCAGCGACACCTCCTATGAGGGCAAGTGGAAGGTCCTGTTCTACTGGCCGAAGGACTTCACCTTCGTCTGCCCGACCGAGATCGTCGGCTATTCCGAGCTGAAGGGTGACTTCGAGGACCGCGACGCCGTGCTGATCGGCGCGTCGACCGACACCGCGCACGTCCACCTGGCTTGGCGCAAGTCGGATCCGGATCTGGCCGCTGCCGATTTCCCCTGGATCGCGGACAATGGTCGCGTCCTCGCCGACGCGCTGGGCATCGTCGACAAGAACGAGCATGTCGCCTACCGCGCGACGTTCATCATCGATCCCGACAATGTCATCCAGCACGTCACGATCAACGGCCTGAACGTCGGCCGCAACCCGGCCGAGACGCTGCGTGTCCTCGACGCCCTGCAGACCGACGAGCTGTGCCCGTGCAACTGGAACAAGGGCGACGACGTCCTCCAGCTCGCCGCCGAGTAATCCTGTCGGCCCGGGGGCGGTGACGTCCCCGTGCCCATCATTCCCGACGCCCCGGCGAGGGTCGCTGGTCCACCGCGGATCGGAGGCCCGGACTGGGGCGTCGTCTATCTGGAGCAATCCCATGTCCCTCAAGGAATTTGCCGGGCAGCTGCCCGACTTCGCCAAGGATATCCGCCTGAACGTCGGCTCGCTGCTCAACGAGCCGGTGCTGAACGATCAGCGTAAATATGGCCTGCTGCTCGCCTGCGCGCATGGCACCGGCCACAAGCCGCTGGTCGAGGCGGCCGAGGCGGAATGCGCGCCCAAGCTGTCGCCCGAAGCCGCCAATGCTGCGCGCGCGGCGGCGGCGGTGATGGCGATGAACAATGTCTATTACCGCTTCACGCACCTGGCCGGAAACCAGGAATATCGCAACATGCCCGCCAAGCTGCGCATGAACGTGATCGGCGCCCCGGGCATCGACAAGATCGATTTCGAGCTGTTCAGCCTGGCGGTGTCGGCGATCAACGGATGCGGCATGTGCATCGATGCCCATGAGGCGGTGCTGAAGAAGGCCGGGATTTCGGCCGAGGTCATCCAGACCGCTGTCCGCATCGCGGCGGTGATGCAGGCCGTCGCGACCGTTCACTCGGCTGTCGCGTAACCCAAATCCTCCCCAAGCGAAGCTTGGGGAGGGGGACCGCCGGGCGCAGCCCGGTGGTGGAGGGGCGTCGCCACAGACCGTGACACCCCTCCGTCAGCGCTACGCGCTGCCACCTCCCCTTGCAGGGGAGGATTTACCGCGTGATCGCCTGGTACAATCCCCAAAGGCTGGTCAGGGTCAGGATGACTCCGACCAGCGTCAACAGGGTTCGCGCCGGAACCCGCTTGGCGAGCATCGCCCCGAACGGGGCCGCGCAGATCCCGCCGATCAGCAGTCCGACGGTCGCCATGGTGAAAGCGCCCCAGCCCAGCTGGGTGATGAATGTCGCCGAGATGGTCGCGGTCAGGAAGAACTCGGCGGTGTTGACCGTGCCGATGGTCGTACGCGGCGCGGCGCCTTGAGCCAGCAGGTTGGACGTCACGACCGGCCCCCAGCCGCCGCCGCCTGCGGCGTCCAGAAAGCCGCCGAGGAACCCCAAGGGCTCGACGATCCTGGGCTCGCGCGTCGCCGCCTTGTGCCGCCAGGCGCGGATCAGCAGGTAGATGCCGATGCCGGTCAGATAGGCCAGGATGAAGGGTTTCACGACGGCCGCATCGATGTTGGACAGGACATAGGCCCCCAGCGCGCCGCCGATCACGCCGGGGATCATCAGTCGCAGGAACAGCCGCCAGTTGACGTTGCGATGCACCACATGGCTGATCCCGGAGACCGCGGTGGTAAAGGTCTCGACACTGTGGACGCCCGCCGAGGCGGCGGCGGGCGGAACGCCCAGGCTGATGAGCAGTGTGTTGGAGATCACCCCGAAGGCCATGCCCAGCGCACCGTCGACCACCTGCGCGGCGAAACCCACGGCCACGAACGGCAGGATGTGGATCAGCTCGGTACTGGTCGGGTCCATCATGTCTCCTGTGCTTAATGACCGGCGGCCATGCCGTTTCTCAAGCAACGCTGCAACCGCGATGGAGTTTGCCCGGTGCCAGGCAAGCGTTGGTCAATCGAGGGGGCGATCTGGATTTTGCCCGAGCCTATGCCTAAATGCGCGTATCGCATCTGGGGACATGCTCATGCCGAGCCGATTGGCCGCTTATCTCGATTCGATCCGGGCTCGCGATCCCGCTCCGCATTCGCGTGCGGAGATTCTGCTGTATCCCGGCGTCTGGGCGCTGGCCGGGCACCGGGTCGCGCATCGGCTGTACAGGTCGCGGGCGTTTTTCCTCGCCCGGCTGGTCAATCATTTCACCCGCTTCCTGACCGCGATCGATATTCATCCGGGTGCCAAGATCGGGCGCAATTTCTTCATCGACCACGGCTTTGTCGTCATCGGTGAGACGGCGGAAATCGGCGACGACGTCACGATCTATCAATGCGTGACCCTGGGCGGCACCAGCCCGGACAATGGCGTGGCGGGCAAGCGCCATCCGACGCTGATGGACGGCGCGATCGTCGGGTCCGGTGCGCAGGTGCTGGGGCCGATCATCGTGGGGCCGCGCGCGCGGGTCGGGGCGAACGCGGTCGTTACGCGCGACGTGCCCGAGGGTGCGGTGATGGTCGGCATTCCCGCTCGACCCACGATCGTCGAGGGCGGCGCTGCGCCGGAGAAGCGCTTCGTCCCTTACGGCACGCCTTGTTCCGAGATGTTCGATCCCCAGACCCAGAAGATCGAAATGCTCCGTTGCGAGTTGGAGACGATGCGGCGACGGCTGGACGCGGTGCTGGCCGAGCAGGGTGAAGAGCGCGATCGGGCCTGATGGGGGTCGTACCCTTTCCCAAGACGGCGGGGCAGGTGGGGTTCGACCGCGCGGAGTTGACCCGTATCCTCGACCTTTACGGCCGGATGGTCGCGGCCGGACACTGGCGCGACTATGCGATGGATATGGGACGCGATGCGGCCATCTTCTCCGCCTTTCGCCGTGCGGCGGAACGTCCCGAATTCCGGATCGAGAAGCGTCCGGCACTGCGCAATCGCCAGGGCATGTGGGCACTGATCGGTGAGGGCGGGGCGGTGCTGAAGCGGGGGCATGAGCTGGGGCCGGTTCTGGCCCCAGTCGAGCGGCGTCTGATGAAACTGGTCGAGGAATAGGTGTTCTATAGCAGGATGACATGAAATGATCTCACCCCTCCCCTTCAGGGGAGGGGCTTGCGTTGGTTCAACGCAATGTCATCACAGTCTAGAAGAAATGGCGTCAGTCCCCGTTAGGAACCGACGCCTTCTTCACAGCCGGGTGATGGGCCTGTTACTTGCCGCCACGCTGACGGCACTGGTCATACTGACCCTTTTTGCAGATCGGATAGCTCTTGAGCGGCGCCGGGGCCGGATAGGCCTGGGAGGGGCTTGGTGCCTGCTGGAACACGACCGGCGCGCCCGGGGCAGGCGGGGCGGCCATCGGCGGCTGGGCGGGCTGATAGCCACCGGCGGTCATCGTACCAGCGGTCGCGGCGGCATTGGCCTGCATCGATCCCGACGTGTCGGTTTGGGTCTGCGTCGTGGTCGTATCGGTCGGGGCACCGGCCTGCATCCCCGCCTGGGCGGTGGTGTCGGTCTGGGTCTGCTGGGCGAGAGCGGGCGCCGCCATCAGAGCGGTGGCGGCCAGAAAAACGAGCTTCATGCGAATCTCCTGTTCAGAAGCGCAAGTGCGTTAGCGCGTGGGGCAGAACGTCCCATGCCGCACTTGGCTCCCTCGTTTCGCTTGCGACCCGATCCTGACAGGCTTTTCAGGATGTTGGCTCAACCCCCCGCATCGAGCGAATAGCCCGCCGAGCGAACGGTCCGGATGATGTCGGGCCGGTCGCCGATATTGATCGCCTTGCGCAGGCGGCGGATATGCACGTCGACCGTCCGGCTCTCGATATCCGAGTCATGACCCCATACCGCGTCGAGCAGCCGCTCGCGCGAGAAGACCCAGCCCGGATGTTCCAGGAAATGCTTGAGCAGGCGGAATTCGGTCGGGCCGAGCGAGACGATTTCGCCGGCACGGCGGACCTTGTGGCCGACCGTATCCATCTCGATATCGGCATAGGTCAGCGCCTCGCCCGCCAGCGCCGGGCGGACACGGCGCAGCACCGCGCCGACACGCGCCACCAGCTCGCGCGGGGAGAAGGGCTTGGTGACATAATCGTCCGCGCCCGTCTCCAGCCCGCGCACCCGGTCCTCTTCCTCGCCGCGCGCGGTCAGCATGATGATCGGCACGTTCGCCGTCTCGGCCGAGCGGCGCAGGCGGCGGCAGACCTCGATGCCCGAAATCCCCTCGACCATCCAGTCGAGCAGGACGATGTCGGGCGTGCTCTCCCGCGCCAGCAGCAATGCCTCCTCGCCGTCGACCGTATGGGTGACGTCGAAATCCTCGCGCTTGAAATGGAAGACGAGCAGTTCCGCGAGCGCGGCGTCGTCCTCGACCAGCAACATCTTTACCCGTGCCATCGTGCCTGTTCCCTCAAGAAGGCCATGTGCCGCCGCGGTCCCGCTCACCCATCTGGGTGCCGGTGGCGGCGAAATAGACCATTTCCGCGACGTTCGTCGCATGGTCACCGATCCGTTCGAGATTCTTGGCGATGAACAGCAGGTGCGCGACCTGTCCGATCGTCTTGGGATTCTCGACCATATGGGTGACGAGCGTGCGGAAGATGGAATCGTAGAAATCGTCGAGCGCGTTATCGCTGTCGCGGACCCGGATTGCCGCCTCGGCATCGCGCGCGGCAAAGGCGTCGAGCACGTCATGCACCATCGCCGAGGCGATCTTGGCCATGGCGGGCAGGATCGAGACGGGCTCGATCCGGTCCTCGCTCTCGATCATCGGCACGCGCTTGGCGATGTTCTTGGCATAGTCGCCGATGCGCTCGACGACGCTGGCGATCTTCAGCGCCGCCACAACCTCGCGCAGGTCGTTGGCCATCGGCGCGCGCAGGGCGATGGTGCGTACCGCCAGCCGCTCGACCTCCGCCTCGATCAGGTCGATCGCCTTGTCGTCCTCGCGGACCTTGCGCGCCAGTTCCAGGTCGGAGCGTTGCAGCGCCTTGATGGCATTGGCGATCGCCTCCTCGGCCAATCCGCCCATCTGGCTGATCAGCCCGCGCAGGCGGCCTATGTCGTTGTCAAAGGCTTTTACGGTGTGGTCCATGATCCTCGTCCTCAGCCGTAACGGCCGGTAATATAGTCCTTCGTCCGCTCTTCCTTCGGGTTGGTGAAGATGTCGGACGTCTTGCCGTACTCGACCAAGGTGCCGAGGTGGAAAAAGGCGGTACGCTGCGAGACGCGGGCGGCCTGCTGCATGTTGTGGGTGACGATCGCGATGGCGTAGCGGCCGCGCAGGTCGTGGATCAGCTCCTCGATCCGCGCGGTCGCGATCGGATCGAGCGCACTGCACGGCTCGTCCATCAGGATGACTTCCGGGTCGACCGCGATGGCGCGCGCGATGCACAACCGCTGCTGCTGGCCGCCCGACAGCGCGGTGCCGCTTTCCGACAGACGGTCCTTGACCTCGTTCCACAGGCCCGCACGGGTCAGCGAGCGCTCGACGATGGCGTCCATTTCGCTTCGCGACGTCGCCAGGCCATGGATGCGCGGGCCATAGGCGACATTCTCATAGATGGACTTGGGGAAGGGATTGGGTTTCTGGAACACCATGCCGACACGGGCGCGCAGCTGCACCACGTCCATCTCGGGCGCATAGATATCCTGCCCGTCCAGACGGACATCGCCGGTGACGCGCGCCGACGGGATGGTGTCGTTCATCCGGTTGAGCGTGCGCAGGAAGGTCGACTTGCCGCAGCCCGACGGGCCGATAAAGGCGATGACATGATCCATGTCGACATCGATCGAGATGTCGTGGATCGCCTGCTTGGCGCCGTAAGACACGCTGACGTTGCGCGCGGTTATCTTGGGGGTACTCACCAGCGTGTCTCGAACCGATTGCGGAGGTAGATGGCCAGCCCGTTCATCGCGAGCAGGAAGACGAGAAGGACGATGATCGCGGCCGAGGTCTTCTCGATGAAGCCGCGGTCGACCTGATCCGACCACAGGAAGATCTGGACCGGCAGCACGGTCGCCGGATCGGTCAGCCCGCGCGGGGGCGCGGCGATGAAGGCGCGCATCCCGATCATCAGCAGCGGCGCGGTCTCACCCAGCGCGCGGGCCATGCCGATGATCGTGCCAGTCAGGATGCCCGGCAGGGCGAGCGGCAGGACATGGTGGAAGATCACCTGCACCCGCGACGCACCGATGGCGAGCGCGGCATCGCGGATCGAGGGGGGCACCGCCTTGATCGCGTTGCGCCCCGCGATGACGATCACCGGCATGGTCATCAGCGCGAGCGTCAGGCCGCCGACCAGCGGGGCCGAGCGCGGCAGGCCGAAGGTGCCGAGGAACACCGCGAGCCCGAGAAGGCCGAAGATGATGGAGGGGACGGCCGCCAGATTGTTGATCGACACCTCGATCATGTCGGTCCAGCGGTTCTTCGGCGCGATCTCCTCCAGATAGAGGGCGGCCAGCACCCCGATGGGGAAGGCCAGCGCCAGTGTGACCAGCATGGTCAGCAGCGAGCCCTTCGCCGCGCCCCAGATGCCGACCCGCGTCGGATCGGTGGCGTCGGCATCCTTCAGGAAGCCCATATCCCAACCGGTCGATAGAACGCCGCGCGCCTGCAACCGCGCGACGACGCGCTCGGCCTCGGGCGTGCCGATACCCTTGGCGGCGACGTCGTAGCGGCTGGCGACCGGTAGTTCGAAGTGGACGGTGCGACGGAGCAGGCCCGGGTCGGCCTTGATCGCGTCGCGCACGACGAGCCAGGCGCCGGGCGACAGAAGGTCCGTTCCCATCGGGCCGAAGGCGGTCGTCGCGGCGGTATCGACGGCATTTTCCAGCCCGGCCCCGGCCAGCGCCAGATCGGCCCCGCGCCCCTTCAGCCGCGCGGGCTCGACCGGCAGTTCGGCGGCCGCGAGGTTGACCGGCATGGCCACGCGTGTCTCGGTAAAGCCGCGAAGTCCCTGCGCCAGCATGGTGATTAGCAGGAAGGCAAGGAATGCCGCCGACAGTGCGACCGCCGCCGCGCCCAGCCGTCGGAAGCGACGCTCGGCGGCATAGCGCCGACGCAGGCGACGGGCCATGGCGGGGCTGTTCCAGCCAGCGGCCGAAGGCGGGGCGGGCGGCTTATTCATAGCTTTCCCGGTACCGCTTCACCACGTTGAGCGCGACGATGTTGAGCAACAGCGTGATGAGGAACAGGGTCAGGCCCAGTGCGAAGGCGGCCAGCGTCTTCGGGCTGTCGAACTCGGCCTCGCCGGTCAGCAGGTCGACGATCTGGCGCGTGACGGTGGTCGTGCTGGCAAAGGGATTGGCGGTCAGCGCGGCGACGCCGCTCGCCGCCATGACGACGATCATCGTCTCGCCGATCGCGCGGCTGACCGCCAGCAGCACGCCGCCGACCACGCCGGGCAGGGCGGCGGGCAGCATGACGCGGGTGATCGTCTCGGACGGGGTGGCCCCCATCGCCAGGCTGCCGTCGCGCATCGAATTGGGTACGGCGGCCAGGCTGTCATCGGCCATGGACGAGACAAAGGGGATGATCATCACCCCCATCACCAGCCCGGCGGCCAAAGCACTTTCGGATGACGCCCAGTCGATGCCGATCGAGACCGCGAACTGCCGGACGGCAGGGGCCACGGTCAGCGCGGCGAAATAACCATAGACGACGGTCGGAATGCCCGCGAGCACTTCCAGAACGGGCTTCATGATCCGGCGCGCGCGCGGGGCGGCATATTGGGTCAGATAGATGGCGCTCATCAGGCCGAACGGGATGGCGACCGCCATGGCGATGACCGCGCCGATGAAGAAGGTGCCCCAGAATAGCGGTACTGCGCCGAGCGATGCGCCGGGATGGCGCGGATCGATCGACTGTGGGCTCCAATGCGTGCCGAACAGGAAGTCGGTGACCGGCACGACCGAGAAGAACCGTCCCGCCTCATACAGCAGGGAGGCGACAATCCCGGCGGTGGTCAGGATCGCGATCAGCGACGCGCCCAGCAGCAGCCCGAGTACGACGCGCTCGATCCGGGTGCGTGCCGAAAATTCGGGGCGCACATGCAGATAGGCATAGGCCCCGCCCGCCAGCGCCAGCAACAGGACGATTGCTGTGGCGATCCAGTCGATCCGTGCCTGCGCGGCGTGATAGGCGGGCGAGAGCGTCCGTGACAGCGTATGGAAGGCGCCTTGCGCCCGCCCGGCCGCCAGCGCCCGCGCCTCGGACAGGATCGCTGCCCGTTCGAAGCCGGGCGGGGGAAGCTGCGCGGCCGCCGGGGCATGGAGCACCATGTCGGTGACGAGCGCGGGGGAGGTGGCGGCCCAGATGGCGAGGAAGATCAGCGGGGGCGCGGCCGTCCATAGCGCGACATACCAGCCATAATGATGCGGCAGCGAACTGGCCCGCGTTCCCGACCGCCGCCGGAAACCGAGCGCATGCATCCGCGTCGAGGCCCAGGCGATGATGCCCAGCCCGACCGTCAGGACGAGAAGGACGACGCCGTTCATGACGGCAGGCTCGCGGGATCGAGCGTGATTTCGCGGGCAATGATCGCGCGCGACCGGGCCTGGATCGCTTCGGGCGAAGCGATCAGGCCGCGACGCACTAGCGGACCGTCCTTGCCCCAATTGTCGGCATAAAGCCGCAGGAAGGCGCGCAGCCCCGGAATGGCATCGAGATGCGCCTTCTTTGCGTAAATATAGAGTGGGCGCGATCCCGGATAGCGGTCGGCGGCGATGGCGTCATAGGTCGGCTTCACGCCGTTGATCGTCACGCCGTCGACCGTCTGGCGATTTTCCTCGAGATAGGAATAGCCGAAGACGCCGAGCGCATCCGGATTGGCCTGAAGCTTCTGGACGATCAGATTGTCGTTCTCGCCCGCATCGATATAGGCGCCGTCTTCGCGGACGCGGGTGCAGAACAGGCGATGCGCTTCGGGATCGCGGGCCGCCAGCGCGGGCGCGCCCGGCTCGACCGCGTCGCATCCTTTGGCCAGGATCAGTTCTGCCAGCGCATCGCGTGTGCCACTGGTCGCGGGCGGGCCATAGACCTGGATGGGGATGGCGGGCAGCGCGGGATTGACGTCGGACCAGGTGCGCGCGGCGTTGGGCTTGCCGCCGGGGTGCGCCGCGAGCGCGCGGTAGATGTCGACCGAGGTCAGCGCCATATGCGGTCCGCGCTTGGATTCGGCGAAGGCGATGCCGTCGATGCCGATCTGGATTTCCAGCAGCTCGGCCGCGCCATGTGCCGCACAGTCGCGATACTCGCTGGCCTTCATGCGGCGCGAGGCGTCTTCCAGATCGGGATGCCCCGCGCCGATCCCGGCGCAGAACAGCTTCATGCCCGCACCCGTGCCCGTCGATTCGATGACCGGCGCCTTGGCGTCGGGATCGGCCCCAACGAAGCGCTCGGCGATGATCGTGGTGAAGGGATAGACCGTCGACGAGCCCACGGCGGTAATCTGGTCCCGTACGCCCGCGCCGCCGCCATTGGCCTGATCGTGGCAGGCCGCCAGCGCGAACATCGCGGCGAGAAGGCAGGGCAGGCGCATCGAGATCCTTGGCAACACCGGAACGGGTGCGAACCGGCGCTGCCACGCTCGCCATACCTCCGTGTGACATTTTTATTGTATTTTTGTGACAGCGGTCTCGAAAGCGTTCTTTTCCGGTGGCTTCAATGCGGGCAGGCGGACCGTCACGGTCGTCCCGACGCCGACCTCGCTGACGATTTCCAGCTTTCCGCGATGCCGCTCGACGATGTGCTTCACGATGGCGAGGCCCAGGCCCGTGCCACCTATGCTGCGGCTGCGCCCCGAGTCGACGCGATAGAAACGCTCGGTCAGGCGCGGCAAATGGCTGGCGGCGATGCCTTCGCCCCGATCGGCGACGCTCAGGCGCAGCATCGGCCCGTCGCGATCCAGCCTGACCCGCACCGGTGTATCGGCCTTTCCGTATTTCATCGCATTGCCGATCAGATTGTGCAGCATCTGCGACAATTGCGCACGGTCACCCGCAACCGACGGGAGGTCGTCGGCCAGTTCGCAGGCAATATCGTCGGCCCTTGGCGAACCGGAGTCGAGGAACTCTTCCCACACCTGGTCGACCAGTTCGGCCATATCGACGGGCTGGGCGGGCAGGCGATATTTGTCCGCCTCGATCCGGCTGAGCGAGATCAGATCCTCGACCAGCCGCTGCATCCGCCGCGCCTCGTCGAACATCACCTTCAGGAAGCGCGCGCGAATTTCCGCATCCTCACCTGCCTCGTCGCCCAGTGTTTCGATGAACCCCAGGATCGACGCCAGCGGCGTACGCAGCTCGTGGCTGGCATTGGCCACGAAGTCGACGCGCATCCGCTCGGCCGCGTCATGTGCGGTCTGGTCGATCAGGTGGACGATGCGCTGGCCGCTCGTGGTATCGGCGACGCGCATTTCCCAGCGCTGTTCGAGTGACCCGAGCCCGACAAGCGAGATCGGATGATCGGGATCGGTCGCGCCTTCCTTGGTCAGCAGCCGCTCGGCGGCCGCCGGATGGCGGATGGCGATACGGGCATCCTCGCCGACGATATGCGTGCCGAGCAGTCCGCGCGCCGAGCGATTGGCCAGGATCACCCGTCCGCCCTCGATCAGCAGAACAGGCTCGACGATCGCATCCAGCGCTTCTTCGAGCAAAGGGGAAAGCCCGTCATGACCCTCTTCGGCGGTGACATCGTCCCCGGCTTCGGTCGGCACGCCCTCACTGGCGACCAAGGCGGCCGCGATCCCGCCGACCAGCGCAATGATTGCGGGCGCGGGGCCTGCCGTCAGGAACACAACGGCGGCAGCCACCACGACCACGACGATGGCCCATAAAGTGCGAATGCCGAATCCCATGGCATGTCGATGTAGCGGCGCACGCGCGCGCTGTCTGCAACGCTGAGTGGCGGACCTGCCCGGACCCGTCTTCCAATTTTGGGAAGCGACCGCGGTCGCACAGGTTCTTGTGACAAGACGACGAATATGGGAGATCGCTTCGTCATGGACGATACGCCCTCCAAACCCGGCCCCGCATCCGACTCCGCGCCCGAAGCGCAGGCCGATGCGACCGCCTCCAGCGTGACCAGCCGCCGGATGCTGATGCTGGGCGCGGTCGGGGCAAGCACGGTCATCGCCGTCCGCCCGGCACTGGCCCAGACGACCGCCTCGGTGCTCAACTGTCAGATCCCGGTGCCCGGTCCGGGCGATGCGGGAAAATACATCGACCGGAACGGCAATGTCGTCAATCCCGGGCCACTGGGACCGTTGGGGGCGCTGTTCGGCGGGCCTTACCCGCCACCGTCGCGACCCTTTACCGGCGAGGAAGTGCGCAATGCGCTGTACAAGGGCATGTCGCTGCCCGGCACCACTTATTATTCCAATGACGCCTATCTCAAATATATCAGGAAGTTGAGCGGCGGCCAGAGTGGCTATACCTGTTTCCTGTCCGTCCAGAACCCCAGGACCTGATCCCGTGGCCGATCCGCGCTACCGCGCGGCGGCGGCGGCTTTGCTGATCGTCGAGCCGCTGGATATCTTCACGGCCGTTTTCCACCGTCCCTCCGGCGTCACCCATCTGCTGAACGAACCAGCGCCCCAGATATTGGAGGCGCTGGCCCGCGAACCTTTGGACAGGAATGCGCTGCTCGCCCGGCTGGCACGGAGTTACGATCTGGGTGACATAGACGGTACAGCGGTGATGGACGCCCGTCTGGGCGAACTGGAGGCGGCCGGACTGGTCGACCGGATGTGAGGCATCAGATCATATTGCGGGTCGGGCCAGTCGGCTTCCGGGTGGGGTCCGACTGGCAGGCGCCGATCGCAGCGCTGGATACGCTGTATCGCGACTATCCGCGATCCGAATTCGCCGATTACAACGTCCGGCTGGAGGCCGTATCGCCCTGGCGGCGCTGGGTGCGGCCATCCGTTCGGGTGGCTGGGGATTACTGGCTGGCTGACGCTTCGCCATTGCCGTTGACGCAAGGGCTGCTGGCAGCCGAGATGGGCATGAACCTGCAGGTGGCGCTCGGGCATCGTCGCCACCTGCTGCTCCATGCCGCCGTGGTCGCCCGTGGGGATCGGGCGATCCTCATGAGCGGCGTGTCGGGGGCGGGCAAGTCGACACTGGCGTTGATGCTGTCGCAGCGGGGCTGGCGTTTCCTGGGCGACGAATTCGCGATGATCGATCCGGATACCGGGTTGGCATATCCCTTTCCCCGACCGGTCAGCCTGAAGAACGAGAGCCTTGCACTCATTCCCGAAGACTATCGGGTCGGGCCTTTGCTCACGGGGACGCCTAAGGGCGATGTACGCCATGTCGCACCACCTGCGGCCGCCGTTTCGGCCATGGAAGAACCCGCACAGCCTGCGCTGCTGATCTTTCCGCGCTTCGGTTTTCCTTCTGCCCTGAGCGGCCTGGCACCGACCGAAACCTTCATGCGATTGACGCAGGCATCGACCAATTATGTCGCCATGGGGGAGGCCGGGTTCCGGGCATTGACCCGGTTGCGGGCGCAGGTGCCGGCGGTGGCGCTCGATTATCCCGATGGCGAAGCGGGTGTCGCCGCCGTCGAAGCCCTTTGGGAGGCTCTGTGATGGCAGTCGATACGCTGGTCGCGCTGCTGCGTGATCCCGCGCAGGCGGCGATGGTCGATCTGGCGCATTGGACCGAGGTACTGGCCGTTGCGCGGGCGGAGACGCTGGCGGGAACCCTGGCGCACCGGCTGGACGGTATGCCGCTCCCCGCTATGGTCGACGGGGCGCTGACGGAAGCGCGCGTCGATGCCGCGGAAGCGCGACGGACGGCGCTGTGGGAGGCCAATCGCGTCGCACTGGCGCTGCGGCCGCTGGGGCACCCGGTCATCCTGCTGAAAGGCACCGCCTTCGCCGCCGCCGGGCTGGCGGCGGGGCAGGGGCGCGGCATCGGTGACTGCGACATCCTGCTGCCCAAGGCGCTGCTGGGCCATGCCGAAAAGCTGCTGATCGATGCCGGGTGGGAATGGATGAAGTCCGATCCCTATGACGATCTCTATTATCGCAAATGGATGCATGAGCTTCCCCCGCTGGTCCATGGCGAGCGGGGGCGGATGGTCGATGTGCATCACACCATCCTGCCGCCGACGGCGGGGCCGAAACCGGATGCGCAGGCACTGATCGCCGGTGCGGAGCCTTTGGACGGAGGGTTGGCGATATTGTGCCATACGGACATGATCGTCCACGCGGCGGCGCATCTGTTTGCCGACGGCGAACTGGCCGGTGGGCTGCGCAACCTGTGGGATATCCATGCGCTGATCGAGGAGCGGGGCATGCAGGGGCTGGACGCGCGGGCAGCGCATCATGGCCTGTCGTCCGCCGTCGATCGCGCATTGCGGTTGACCCATGCGCTTTATGGCACGTCCGTTCCGCCCCGGTGGCAAAGGCTGACCATGATCGATCGCCTTTACCGACGCCGCATGATTGCGCGCGACGGATGGGGGCGAGAGCGGCAAAAGGCGTTGCGGATGGTCTTTTATATCCGCTCGCACCTTATTCGAATGCCGCTGCCGATGCTCATCCGGCATTTGTGGATCAAGTGGCGGAAGGGGAAAGCCGCGTCAGGGTCGGGATAAGCTCGCCATAGCTGTCGATGATCGCCCCTGCTCCCAACGCCTCGACCGGCTGGCTCAGGAACCCGAATGAGCAGGCGATCACCGGCAACCCGGCCGCACGGGCGGCCTGAACGTCGAAGATCGAATCGCCGACAAATGCGGCAGTCCCGCCGCCGCACTGCTCGACCAGCGCCCGGATGGGCTTGGGTGACGGTTTTGCGACGCCCAGCGTATCGCCGCCGATGATCGACGCGAACCGATCGGTCAGACCCAGTTCGCCCAGGATGGATCGTGCAAAGCGTTCCAGCTTGTTGGTCATGATGCCGAGCGTCACGCCGCGTGCAGCCAGTTCGTCCAGCGCTTCGATCGCGCCGGGAAAGGGCACGGTATGGACCGCCAGATGGGCCTCATAATAGTCGAGCAACAGGCGATGCAGCCGATCCAGCGTCTCGGCATCATACCCGCCGGTTGCGTCCAGCCCGTGTTGCAACATCGCGCGGGCGCCGCCCCCGATCATCGGCTTAACCGCCTCGACGGTCAGCGGCGCACGTCCGATCGAGCCCAGTGCATGGTTGACGGCGGCGGTCAGGTCGCCGCTGGTATCCAAGAGCGTACCGTCCAGGTCGAAGCCGACAATGGAGAAGGGAAAACCATGCGATGAATTGGCGTCCATATTCGGTCCCGGTGCAGTCTCCAACTGGCCTTGACCGAAAATCCATGGCAGGCGCAACCGTCATGACGAGACCGATCGCCGCCATCATCCTCGCCGCGGGCAAGGGCACCCGCATGAAGTCAGACCTGCACAAGGTCCTCCACCCCATTGCCGGGCGGCCGATGCTGCTGCACCTGATCGACAGCGTGAAGGCCCTGTCGCCCGAACGCATGGTCGTGGTGACGGGCGCCGGGCGCGAACAGGTCGAGGCGGCGGTCGCCCCGCTGGGCGTCGCCACCGCGCTTCAGACCGAGCAGCTGGGCACCGGCCATGCGGTCGCCCAGGCGCGCGAGGCGCTGGCCGATTTCGATGGCGACGTGCTGATCCTCTACGGCGACGTTCCTCTGGTCGAGGCGCGGACCATGCGCGCGATGATCGATCGGTTGGGCGAGGCCGACGCCCCTGTCGCTGTGGTGCTGGGTTTCCGTCCGGCCGATCCCGCCGCCTATGGCCGGGTGATCGCCGACCGGGGCGGGCGGATTGCCCGGATGGTGGAGTTCAAGGACGCCGATCCTGAAGAGCGCGCCGTAACCCTCTGCAATTCCGGTTTGATGGCGGTGCGGTCGAAGGATCTGTTCGGCCTGCTCGATCGGGTCGGGAACGACAATGCGGCGGGCGAATATTACCTGCCGGATATCGTGATGCTGGCCGCCGCCGATGGTCGCCATTCCGCCGTCATCGAGACCGGCGCGGGTGAGGTCGCAGGTGTGAACAGCCGCGGCGAACTGGCGGTGGTCGAGGGGGACTGGCAGGTTCGTCGTCGCGCCCGCGCCATGGCCGAGGGCGCGACCCTGATTGCGCCCGATACGGTCTGGTTCTCGCACGATACGCGGCTGGGCCGCGACGTGGTAATCGAGCCGCATGTCGTGTTTGGCCCAGGGGTGCATGTGGCCGACGGCGTGACCATCCACGCCTTCAGCCATCTGGAGGGCGCGACGGTCGCCACCGGCGCGGATATCGGCCCCTATGCCCGGCTGCGCCCCGGTGCGGATGTGCGCGAGGGCGCACGGGTCGGCAATTTCGTCGAGATGAAGAAGGCCGTGCTCGGCCCCGGTGCCAAGGCCAATCACCTGACCTATCTCGGCGATGCCGAGGTGGGCGCGGGTGCGAATATCGGCGCGGGCACCATCACCTGCAATTACGACGGCTTCCTGAAGTATCGGACGGTGATCGGCGAGGGCGCTTTTATCGGCTCCAACTCGGCACTGGTGGCTCCCGTCACGATCGGCGCGGGCGCGATCGTCGGCGCGGGTTCGGTGGTGACGAGCGACGTGGAGGCCGATGCCCTCGCGCTCGTCCGTGCCGGGCGGCAGACCAAGGCGGGTTGGGCCAAGCGTTTCAGAGACATGATGATGGCCAAGAAGGCTGCGAAAAAGACTGGGGAGTAAGTAGCTTATGTGCGGTATCGTAGGAATCCTGGGCGGAGATGACGTTGCCGAGCGCCTGCTCGACGGGCTGCGTCGCCTGGAATATCGGGGCTATGACTCCGCGGGCATTGCGACGATCGACCATGGCGAGATCGAGCGCCGCCGCGCCTCGGGCAAGTTGGTCAATCTGGCCAGGGAACTGGCCGCGCATCCGCTGCCCGGCTCCATCGGTATCGCGCATACGCGCTGGGCAACCCATGGCGGTCCGACGACCAACAACGCGCACCCCCACGCCACCGATCATGTCGCGGTCGTCCACAACGGCATCATCGAGAATTTCAAGGCATTGCGTGACGAACTGATCGGCCGGGGCCGGGTCTTTACCAGCGAAACCGATACCGAGGTGGTCGCCCATCTGGTCAGCGAGAAGGTCGAACAGGGACTCGATCCCGTCGCCGCCGTCCGAGAGGTGCTGCCGCGCCTGCACGGCGCCTTCGCGCTCGCTATCCTCTTCCGCGACCAGCCCGACATGCTGATCGGTGCGCGGCTCGGCTCGCCGCTGGTCGTCGGCTACGGCGATGACGAGACCTATCTCGGCTCCGACGCGCTGGCGCTGGCGCCGCTGACCCAGCGCATCGCCTATCTCGACGAAGGCGACTGGGTCGTCTGCACCCGCGAGGGCGCGCAGGTCTATGACCGCGACAACAACCCCGTCGACAGGCCCGTTACCCTATCGGGCGTCACCGGCGCCCTGATCGACAAGGGCAATCACCGCCACTTCATGCAGAAGGAAATCTACGAGCAGCCGATCGTCGTCGCCCAGACGCTGCGCTCGTATCTGCAGCGGCTGGAGGGCAAGGTCGCACTGCCCATTCCCGAGTTCGACCTGTCGGGTATCAAGCGCGTCACCATCGTCGCCTGCGGGACCAGCTTCTATGCCGGCATGGTCGCCAAATACTGGTTCGAGCAGTTTGCACGCGTGCCCGTCGACCTCGATGTCGCGTCCGAATTCCGCTACCGCGCGCCCGTCATGGAGCCGGGCGGATTGATGATTGTCATCAGCCAGTCCGGGGAAACCGCCGACACGCTTGCCGCGCTTCGTCATGCCAAGAATGAGGGGCAGACGATCGCAGCGGTGGTCAACGTGCCGACCAGCTCGATGGCGCGCGAGGCCGATCTGCTGCTGCCGACCCATGCCGGGCCGGAGATCGGCGTCGCCTCGACCAAGGCCTTTACCTGCCAGCTCAGCGTGCTGGCCGCGCTCGCCGCCAATCTGGCCAAGGCCAAGGGGCGGCTGTCGGCTGACGAGGAAAGGCAGATCGTCCGTCACCTGGCCGAAGCGCCTGCCGCGATCAACGGTGCGCTGGCCTATGACGAGGCGATCGAGCGCATGGCGGGTGCCGTCGCCGGCGCGCGCGACGTGCTTTATCTGGGCCGTGGCACCGACTATCCGCTGGCGCTGGAAGGCGCGTTGAAGCTGAAGGAAATCAGCTATATCCACGCCGAAGGTTATGCGGCGGGCGAGATGAAACATGGTCCGATCGCGCTGATCGACGAGCATGTCCCCGTCATCGTCATCGCGCCGTCCGGCCCGTTGTTCGAAAAGACCGTCTCGAACATGCAGGAGGTTCAGGCGCGCGGTGGCAAGGTCATCCTGATCTCCGACTATGACGGGATCGAAGCGGCGGGGGACGGCTGCATCGCCACCATCACCATGCCGAAGGTCCACCCGCTGATCGCGCCGATCGTCTATGCGGTGCCGGTGCAACTGCTCGCCTATCATGTCGCAGTCGCCAAGGGCACCGATGTCGACCAGCCCCGCAATCTGGCAAAGAGCGTTACGGTCGAATAACTGACCATTTACGTCACTTTAAGCCTCTCTGGTTACCATCTGTCATTGTGTGAAGCAATGAAGACGGATGATAGCCGGATGCGTATTCTGATCGTCGATGACGAACCGGCGGTTCACGAGAGCTATGAGCTTTGCTTCTCGGAACGGAACGGAACGCTGGACGCGATGGCGGCCGAGCTGTTCGGTGAGGCAGCCGAAGAGGGCGACGACAACCTCGTCCTCGACCGGCATCATTGCCATCAAGGCCTGGAGGCGGTGGCCGCGGTCGAGCGAGCCAAGGCGGACGGTTCGCCGTTCGCGGTGGCGTTCATCGACATACGGATGCCGCCGGGCATCGACGGTCGCGAAACAGCACGACGTATCCGGGCGCTCGATCCCGAAATCCATATCGTAATCGTCACCGGATATTCCGATTTCTCTCCCGCCGAGATCGGCAAGGTGGCGGGGCCAGCCGACAAGATCTTCTACATCGCCAAGCCGTTCGAGGTGATCGAAGTCCAGCAGATGGCGCACGCGCTCTGTCGTCGCTGGGACAATGACCGCGAACTGGCGGCCGCCCGCGCGTTATTGGCTGCCCAGGTTGCGGCGCTCGAGGAAAAGACTGCCGAGCTGGAAGCGAATGAAAGCCGGGCGATGCACATCGCCATGCACGACGCCCTGACGGATGCGCCCAACCGCGTCGCTTTCCTGCGCGGACTGACCGAGCGCGGGCGTCAGGGCGGTCCGTTCGTTACCGCCATGCTCGATCTCGACCGGTTCAAGCTGGTCAACGACACGCTTGGTCATCTTGCCGGGGACGAATTGATCCGCGAGGTTTGCGCGACGATCCAGGCCAACATGCCCGAGGGCGCGATGCTCGCCCGGCTGGGCGGCGACGAATTCGGAATCTTCTTCGATGCCGCGGACATTGATCTGGCCGTCGCCGCCTGCGACCGGATCGTGACCGCCTGCGCCTCGACTTTCAGCGTCTTCGGTCATGCGGTGCGTTGCGGCGCGTCGTGCGGCCTGGTGATGCGCCAGCCCGGCGGGGAACGCGACCCGACCGATCTCGTTCGCCAGGCCGACATGGCGCTGAACGAGGCCAAGCGTTCGGGGCGCGGCGCCGTTCGGGTATTCGATGCCAGCATGGACGAAGGCATTCGCGTCCGCCGCGAGATCGAGGCAGGCTTGAGCCACGCCATCGCACGCGACGAACTCAGCCTGGCCTACCAGCCGATCGTCGGTCGGGGCAGCCTGGACATTGTCGGGTTCGAGGCATTGGTCCGCTGGAGCACGCCCGAACGCGGTGCGATCAGCCCGGCGATCTTCATCCCGCTGGCTGAGGAAAGCACCCTGATCCATGACCTGGGTGACTGGATCCTCGATCATGCACTGGCTGAGCTTCAGCATTGGCCGGGGCAATATGTCTCGGTGAATTTCAGCCCGATCCAGTTCCGCCGCTCGCATTTCGTCGGGCACGTGATGGAAAGCGTGCGCCGAGCGGGTGTCGAGCCCCAGCGGGTTCAGATCGAGATCACCGAGACGGCCATCTTCGACGATGCCGAACATGCCGCACAGACCCTTTGCGAACTGCGCGCGCTGGGCTTTCGTATCGCGCTCGACGACTTCGGCACGGGCTATTCCAGCCTCTACAATATCCGCAAATTCGCGCTGGACTGCCTGAAGATCGACCGCAGCTTCATCGATGGCATGGGGCGCGAGCGCGAGTCCGCGGCGATCGTGCATTCGATCATCCATCTCGGTCGGGCATTGGGGCTGGGCGTGATCGCCGAGGGTGTCGAGACGGAGTCCCAGGCGCAAGCGCTGCGTGTTGCAGGTGCCAGCCATCTCCAGGGTTTTCTCTTCTCCAAGCCGGTTCCGGCGACGGAGGCGCGCAAACTGGCGGAAATGAAAGTCATGACGCTGTCGGGCGAGGTTGAAGCAACGGCGCCCATGATGGCAGGCGCACGGCGCTGACGAAGCGAACCATGATGCGCTGGTGGCATGAACGGCGACGGCGGCCCCGATCGCTTCGTGAGACCATGGTGTCGCTTCTAACCCTGACCGGGATCGGCGGGGCGTTGGCGTTGGCCGTCCTGCTGACGCTGGTCATCTCGCCGGGCTTTGCCGAGCTGGAAGAGCGGGCGACGGATGGCTATCGCGGCCGGGCGCAGACGCTGTTGTCGGACTTCGCGGCGATAAACGAGGTCGCCGCGCGCGAACAGGCCAGTGCCGTTGCCTCGCACGGCATCGGGCCGACGGTGCCACCCCATGGCATCCTGTACCGGCGCGTGGCTGGCGAGGACGGCAACGTTCAGGGTCCTTCGACGAAAGAGGCGCGTCAGGCCGCTGCGGCACTGGATCGCCTGGAGCTTGAGGATTTGGTTAAACCAGGCGGCTCGACGCGTTTCTATCTGTCCGTCGACGGAAACATCCTGGCGGTGGGCGTGGCGGAAAGCCCGCAAGGCGATATCCAGGTCGCCGTGGCGCGGCGTCTGACCGGGCAGAATGTATCCCGCCTGCTCGGGCGGCCAGTGACCCTTTCCAGCGGCGCGGTAGCCGGCAACGCGACCACCAGCCGCAGTACGCAGTTCATCGACATCGCCGTGCCCGTCTATGGACCCGAAGGGCGGCCGGTCGCCTCGGCCCGGTTCCAGGTTTCACGCGAGGTCGTGCTGCTTGGGCGTCGCGTTCTCCTCCTGGCGGCGGCGGCATCGATCCTCTTGCTCGTGTTGCTTCTGCTGATGCTGCGCCGGGCGCTGGGGCGGTTCGTCCTCGTCCCGCTCGATCGGGTCGAGCGGCATATGCAGCGGGTCCAGGCATCGGGCGCGCTGCTGCCGTTCGAGGACGAGCAGAGCCCATGCGAAGAGTTCGGATCGCTCGGGCGCAACTTCAATGCGATGCTCAGCCAGTTGAAGGATTTGCGCGAACGCAATGAAATCCAGAGCTTCGCGCTTGGCCGTTCGGAAAGCGCCGTTGCGGTCCTGCACAATGTCCGCAACGCGCTGGCGCCTCTGGCAACGATCCTCAGTCACGGCGTCGGACAACAGGACAGCGCCCGTCGCGATCTGGTTGACCGGGCGCTTGCCGAACTGGCGCAGGGAGAGGTGGAGCCGGAAAGGCGCGCCAGGCTCGTCGCCTTCCTGTCGACCGCTTTCGACGCGGAGGCGCTGGCTCGCACCGAGGTCCGGCGGCAATTGGAAGTCGGGCGCGACGCGATGCGCCAGACGCTGGAAATCATCGGCGCGCAGCAGGCCCGGGCGCATGAGCGGCCCGCCCGCGAACGTTGCGACATCAGCGACATCGTGGCGCGCAACGCGACGATCGCACGCTACGCCCATGCCGTATCGATCAGCTTCACCTTTCCGGCGCACTCGGCCTATGTGGTGGCCAACCGCGTGATCCTGAGCCAGGTGATCGGCAACCTCTTTTCCAACGCGGTCGAAGCGATCGTCGCGACGGGGCGCGATCATGGTTCGATCACCGTCGACATTCCGCCGCCCAGCGAAGGACGGCTATCCGTCCGGATCATCGATGACGGCGAGGGGTTCGAGCCCGCCCAGGCGACGCGCCTGTTCCAGACCGGCTATTCGACCCGGACGGAGAAGTCCGGCGGGCTCGGACTGCATTGGTGCGCCAATTCCATGGCGGGGATGGGCGGAGCACTCGAACTGCGCAGCGCGGGCCGGGGCACCGGCGCGGTGGCGATCCTGACGCTCGACGCGGATGGGGAAGGGGAGCGTCAGGTCGAATTGGCGGCCTGATCGCGGGTCATAGCGGCAGTTCCGCCTGCGCCGGGCCGGACTGTACGCCGTCATCGTCGCGGGAAAGACCGGACAATGTCAGCCCCAGCAGACGGACGCCGAGCGCCACCGGCAGTTGCTGGTCCAACAGATCGAGCCCGACAGCCAGGAACTCGGCCCGGTCCTGGATCGGGTGATGCGCCGAGCGGGCTCGTGTGATGGTCCGGAAGTCGCTGTGGCGCAATTTCAATGTCACCGTGCGACCCGCAACGCCGCTCCGTTCGATCCGGGTCCAGGCGGCGTCGACCACGCGCTCCAGCGCGGCCCGCAGTCCGTCGCGATCAGACAAGTCGGACTCGAAGGTACGTTCGGCACCGACCGATTTGGCGATGCGATGGGCGCGAACCGGCCGGTGATCGATCCCGCGCGCGGCACCATAGAGGTAATCGGCGTGGCTGCCGAAATGGCGCTGCAGGAAATCCAGGGGTCGGTCGCGCAGATCCCGTCCGGTGAGGATACCCAGCGCCTCCATCTTGCCCGCCGTGACCGGGCCGACTCCGTGGAACCGCTTCACCGGCAACCCCGCGACAAAGGTCGCGCCGTGGGTCGGCGGGATGATGCATATGCCGTCGGGCTTGTTCTGGTCCGAAGCAAGCTTGGCGATGAACTTGTTGTAGCTGACCCCGGCCGAGGCGGTCAGCCCCGTCTCCGCGCGGATGGCTTCGCGAATGGCATTGGCGATGGCGGTGGCCGAGCCGAGTGCAGCCCGGTCTTCGGTGACGTCGAGATAGGCTTCGTCGAGCGACAGCGGCTCGATCAGTTCGGTGTAGCGGGCGAAGATGGCGCGGATCTGTTGGGAAACCTCGCGATACACGTCGAACCGGGGCGGCACGAAGATCAGGTCCGGACACTTCCGCAGGGCCGTCACCGAAGGCATGGCCGACCGCACGCCGAACGTCCGCGCCTCATAGCTCGCCGCCGCCACGACACCCCTTGCGCGCGATCCACCTACCGCGACCGGACGTCCGAGCAGGGCGGGATCGTCGCGCTGCTCGACCGAGGCGTAGAAGGCGTCCATGTCGACATGGATGATCTTGCGGTTGGCTGGCGCTTGCTCCTGCATGATAGGCTATCGATTACAACATCTTGGATTGTCGGGCCGTTGGCTGGCGTGGAGCGAGGCTCCCCTTGGATTGCGGCATTGTGATTGCCCGACGATTGCTCCGAAGCTAGATGATGTGCAAGAACAAACCGCGAATTCGTATTCACATCGATATCGCCGAGGTCCAGACAGCGGAGGGCAAGCTCCAGCTATTCGTGACGATCGACCGGACCGGGAAGTTCGCCTTCGTCGAGCTGCATCAGGAAGTTGGCAAGATGATCGCAGCCCAGTTCCTGCGCAACCTGGTCTCAGCCATGCTCCACACCATTCATACCGTGCTGACGGACAATGGCATCCCGTTCACCAATCACGCCCATCACAAAAATAGATTGTGATACCACCGTCACCCAATCGTCATCGCCATAACATCGCTTCGTAACAAACCCCGGCCACGGGAGCGGGAACGACCGGCGCCGGGGGGTGTCGGCACGACCAAGCGCCCAGGGGAAGCATCATGCACGCCATTCGTTCCGGCATCCGCGGTCTCGCGGGGGCCTCTCTCATCGCATTGGGCTTTGCCGCAAGCCCTGCGCTCGCCGCCATGAGCGATGCGAGCGCGACGGCGGGCGCGCCCGCTGCGGGGCCGATCCTGTCGGGGCGCATCTATGACGCGAACGGCGTGGCGCTGCCCGGCGCCCAGGTGGTGGTCGAGGGAACGGGGGCGCAAGCCACCACCAATCTCCAGGGCGAGTTCAGCATCGTCACGCCCGAAGCGGCTGGCGACATTACGCTGCTGGTTGATTATCTCGGTCGCCCGCCCGTCACCCGCATCGTGCCCGCGGCCGAGCGGGGTCGCCCGGTCTCGCTGACGCTGCCCGCCGCCAGCGGCGAGCCGGGCGATATCGTCGTCACCGGCGCCTCGCTGCTCGACAACACCGCGCGCGCACTCAACCAGCAGCGGACCGCCGACAACACCGTCACCATCATCTCGTCGGATGCGATCGGTCGCTTTCCCGATCCCAACATCGCCGAGGCGCTCCAGCGTGCCCCCGGCGTCGGCATCGAGCGCGACCAGGGCGA